>OGPD01001784.1_pt1 | contig 15484 bp, 9 predicted proteins | sample 1552861 | NCBI WGS metagenome assembly OGPD01 (sample SAMEA2580280, study PRJEB22360) | human gut metagenome | biome: human gut; feature: human-associated habitat; material: faeces | place: Denmark | collected 2008/2010
ATGTGTTAGGCACGCCGCCAGCGTTCATCCTGAGCCAGGATCAAACTCTCATGTTTAAAAGTTGATTCCAGGTTTCAGACTACTTAGCTTGGCTAGTTATCTTTAACCTTCATTACTTGGTTTTGTTCTGAATTTTCTCAAATCCAAAGGCCTAAACCAGACCTTTTGTTTTTAGAATTTTCAGGGTTTTACATACTGTCTAATCTTCAATTATCAAGGTTCTTTGTTGTCGGCTGCCTCAGCAGCAACTTTGATAGTTTATCACATTTGCAACTGTTTGTCAACAACTTTTTTTATTTCTTTTTTGTTGTCTGTCTTAGCAGCAACTTTTATATATTACCATATCTGTTACTGTTTGTCAACAACTTTTTTAACTCATTTTTTCGAGTTGTCCTACCGTTTTTCGCGGTGGACCTTTAATATATCACTACTTTATCAACTTGTCAAGGGAATTTGTTCCATTTTTTTATACAATTTTCAACTTTATTTTCGCACCACTAAATGTGCTTATTTTTTCTGTATATTTCTATATTTTGTGGTTAATAAAAAAATCGCTGCTTACAGATGTTTCCATCCCCTCCCAGCGATTTGTTTTAATTATATATATTAAAGGAACAATTATATTTTTTCTTCTATAGAATACCCCGGATAATACCGCCCAGTACAATGTTAATCAGATTGTACTGATATAAAAACCGCAGCCAGGTACTTGCGTTGATCTGTTCCTCCAATGTCATTCCCAAAGGTGTGGCGGAAAAGATTCCCACCAAAAAACAGCCAATCCAAAGAAACAGAAGTCCTTGGATTAATCCCAGTACTGCACCTGCTATATGATTCAATCCATACAATATAGGGAGGGGATGATGATCCAACCCATACAATATGGGCAGCCGCGCTATAAGATCCAGCCACCGCACCACCAGATGAATCAGAATATAGACCACTGCAAACAGGATGATGGAACTAACTGCATTGATGAGAATGTCGGCCAAATATGTGCTGACATATTCAGCAAACTGGTCCACTCCCAGCATATGATAAAACTCGCTGTTATTGTTTTCAAGCAGCGTTTCCTTAACGGATTGGGGAAGATTCAGGTTCTCAATGGCAATGCGCTGCGCTGCCGGAAGCTCCGTGTTTTCCGCGGATGGTTCCTCCCAGCCAGCTGCATCCAGTATGGCCTCTGCCGCGCTCTGGCGTATGGACGGATTATCCTTGATAAAATCCGTCATATACGGAGTGGCAATCTTCACCAACACAATGGTAAGTATCAGCGCTCCCAGGGATACGCACTGCTTCAGCGCTCCCCTGTAATGTCCATACAGCACCATACCAATGAGAAAAACTCCTGCACCGGCAGACAGCCAATGTTCTAATATCATGTCCATATAATTTCAGTCTTTCTTTTAGTTGAATATCAGGCGTTCTATGGCGTCCGCAACTCCATCCTCATCATTTGTCAGCGTAACCTGATCTGCGGCGTTTTTAGCTATGTCCAGTCCATTTCCCATGGCAATGCCCACTCCGGCTGCTTCCAGCATGGAGAGATCATTTTCCCCATCGCCAAATGCCATGGTGGCCTCAGGGGCAATCCCAAGATAATCTGCCAGCCACATAAGCGCAATACCCTTTGTGGCTCCCAGAGCATTGATTTCCAGATTATTATACAGGGATGAACTGATGACAATGCCTTCTACAGCTGATAGCTCTTTTCGCAGCGGAACTATGTCATTCACATCAGCCAGATATACGTTGACTTTCTCCACATCCTTCTTACATTCGGTTACGTAATTCAGGATATTGGGAACAACATCCCTGGTAGAGAGCACCATCTTCTGAATCACAGGACTCAGGCCGAAGTCTTCCATATGTCCGATGAACTCAGGCTGGGAAATCCCTCTTCCGTCTATATACGGATCATACATCGCCCTGTACCTTTTAACGATGTCCATGACTTCCAATGCCTTTGCATTGGATAGTGTACACCGCTTCAGACTGGTTCCCTTAACAAGGTCCGCTACTGTTCCGCCGTTGGTGGATATGGCATAGTTGACTCCCGGCAGAGACCGTACTTCCTGCGTGATACCATCCACTGCCCTGCCTGTGGTCGGTACAATCTGTATGCCCATACGGGCGCAGCGCTCCAGTGCCCTGCGGTTGCGCTCTGACAGGTTTTTCTGGCTGTCCAGCAGGGTGCCGTCAAGATCCAGTGCAATCAAACCTATGGTCATCATATAAAATGCTCCTCTTTCAATATCAGAAGACCGTCCCTGTCATACTTGGACGAGAATATTCCTGTTATCCGCTTTATGAAGGATGGATTCTCCGCTTTATCAGCAGCTTCCTCTATCAGGTCCTCAGCATTTACCTTTGTAAGGGGTACGCCGTCTTCCTCCATAATTTCAATGCGCTCATAGAGGGCCAGCATGCTCTTTCCTGATATGCTGCAGTCAATATCGCTGGCATATTGGCATGCATACTGGGCAAATTCATCAATATCCATCTCCTGCTGGTCATCATAATCCGGTTCTTCCGGCTGAGGCAGAACCGGCGGGGTTTCCGCCGCCTTAAGGGAGACTTCTTTATGTTCTTCCCTGGGGGCAGCCGGCTCCGGGCGGCTCTCTTCCATTTTCCTGCGCTCCGGCTTTGGTTTCTGTTCTGTTCCTGCTTTACGTTCTGCGGCCGGCTTCTGCTCTGTCTCTGGTTTTGGAAGGCTCCTGATGGCAGCTGGTTCCGCTACCGGCTGAACCTTGCCCGCAGCCGGTTCTTCTGTCCGTCTCAGAGCTGTTCTGGGCGCAGCCGCCTCTTCCGTCTTCCGAAGCTGCACAGGACGTACAGGGCGGTCATCTCCTTCGGGCGCCACATAAGCAACCTCTTCCGGCCCCATCTTCCCTACATATTCAAACCGTTTGGCCAATCCTGGATATACCTTATGGATACGGGCCAGGTTACCCGCCACGTCTATAAGGACTACATTCATACCGGTCTCATCCCTGGCCATCAGCTGGTTCAGCTCCTGGAGGGTGGATTCCTCCATGGCGCCCGCCTGTTCAATAATCAGGTCCTTGCCTGTTAACTTGTCCGCAATGGCAAATACACCTTTGCTGTTAAGCTTTTCCCCTGTTATCTTGGCGGCCTGGTTCTTAGCCCCTGTCTCCTTATGAATCTTCTTAAGAAGTTCAATGGCCTGGTCCAGACCTGAACTGGAATACTCGGCTTCTATCATGAAATGATGGGATTCCTGGACAGATGACTCTCTCCCCAAATCCTTTATATCGGTCAATACACGTGTCTGGGCAGATGTTGTCTCCGGCCTGTGACGTCCGTCTGATATCCTGGACATCTCCTTTGCCAGATTTGCCTGAACCTCCGCCTCATGCATTCTCGCCCGCACGGCTTCATCTGACAGAATCCGGGGCTTATCCGGCATCCACTGGGACTGTGGCTCCTTTAGCGGTTCCTCTCCTTCATCCGAATCCTCAGACTCTATGGTAACCCGGGTGTGTGCGCCCTCATCCTCATATGGTTCCTCTGCCCCAACAGCAATCCCGTGGTGTTCCTCCGAATACCCGGCCTCGGCGCCGTCCTGCGTATCTTCCTGTACATTCTGGTCCGGATATTCATTTCCGTAACGGCCCTGCCGTGCATATACCTCCTCAGAACCATCTTCATCCGTATAGGAATCTTCCTGATATGCCTCTGCCTGATATCCGCTTTTCTGATAATCACGCTCTGAATAATCGTCCTCCGGGTATCCTGCTTCTGTATATCTGTCATTCTGATACTCATTCTGGGCATACCGGTCATTCCGATACCCGCGTTCTGTGTATCTCTCCTCCGTATATCCGTCTTCCGCATACCCGCTTTCCGGATATCCGTCCTCTGCATACCCATCATTTGGGTATCCGTCTTCCGCGTATCCGTCTTCTGCGTATCCGTCCTCCTGATACCCGCCTTCTGCGTATCCACTTTCCGAATATCCGTCCTCCGGGTACTCCGCTTCGGGCTCCGCTGCAAAAGCAGCCTCCTGGCGGGCCATGTAGGACTGGGGAGAGACTTCCGTTTTCTTCTCGGGCACGGGTTCATAATCCGCAGGCCTTTTTCCGGCGCGGTACTCCTGCTCCACTGCCTTGAGACGGGCCTCATACTTATCCCTGTTTTCCACCAGATCCATCTGGTACTTTGTCAGAGGCGCAAACTGTATCTTAAGCTCCATGGCCTTCTCCACATATTTCCCAAGGCCGAACATAAGCATAATCTTATCGCAGGTCATGATGCAGAGTTCTCCCATACCAGCCTCCGCATACAGCTCTGCCAGCTCATAGATCCATTTTTCATCCAGTTCAATGTTGCAGTACTGTTCCAGGGTATGAATCAGCTGCTCCGCGGGCGCTCCCTTAGCTCCCAGAATCAGGTAGCGCAGGATATACTGTCTGGGATCATCCGGCGCCAGATCACAAAACTCCCTGTAGTAATCCTCTGCCTCCTGGAAACTGCCCTCCTTGATAGCCAGCTCCGCCAGCTTGAACAGCAGGCGCTTTCCTATGGGCGCCCGCTCAAATGCCAGCAGCAGAATATCCTTGGCCTCCTGGTACTCTTCGTTCTTCTCATAGATGGTTGCCACCATGGACAGAATGTTTACATTCCTCACTCTGCGCCAGTCTATGGTATCGGCTATCTTCATGGCCGTTTCATAGTCCCCGCGGCTTACCATCTTCTTAATCTGCTCAACTTTTATGTTAAACTCGTATTTATCCATCTTTTGCATCTCCCTATCGCTAGTTCCCGGTATGGAAATCTGCTGTCTAAAGTTCCGTCCTGCCTTCCAATGCCCGAAGAAGTGTTACTTCGTCTATGTATTCCAAATCTCCGCCAACGGGTACTCCGCTGGCAATTCTGGTCACTTTAATCCCTGTAGGCTTTATCAGCTTGCTTATGTACATAGCTGTGGTCTCGCCTTCCAGGCTGGAATTGGTCGCAATGATGACTTCCTCTACATCCGACTGGAGCCTCTGCATCAATTCCTTCAGCTTTATATCCCCCGGGCCAATCCCCAGCATAGGAGAAATGGCGCCATGCAGCACATGATAAACCCCATCGTATTTGCCAGTTTTCTCATAAGCAGCCAAATCCCTGGTATTCTCCACCACCATAATGGTCTTATGATTCCGCCTGTCACTGCTGCAGATAGGGCACAATTCCTTGTCCGTCAAGGTGAAGCATTCCTTACAATAGCGCACGTTATTCCTGGCGCCTGTCATGGCTCCCGCCAGCTCCTCCACCTGCTCCTTCGGCATGTTGATAATGTGAAATGCCAGGCGCTGGGCCGACTTGGCCCCAACTCCGGGGAGCTTGGACAGTTCCTCTATTAACTTGGTAATCTGACTGCTGTAATAATCCATTAGAAGGGAAAACCTCCGCCCAGTGCTCCGCCTAAGCCGCCTGTCAGCTTGGACATGGCCTCGCTGCTCTCAGCCTCCATCTGGCGGAATGCCTCATTGGTGGCTGCCACAATCAGGTCCTCTAACATCTCGATATCGTCCGGGTCCACCACGTCGGGAGACAGCTTAACAGATACCACTTCTTTTTTGCCGGACACGGTCACACTGACCGCACCGCCGCCGGAAGCAGCCGTGTATTCTTTATTTTCAAGCTCCTTGGTGGTCTCCTCCATCTGGCGCTGCATACGCTGCGCCTGCTTCATAAGATTATTCATGTTGCCAGGCATTCCGCCTGGAAATCCGCCACGTTTTGCCATGGTGTATTATCCTCCTATTATTTCCACTTATTCATCTTTATATTATTCATCTTCATATGTAATATCCATATGAATCTTTTCTTCCAATTCTTCCTGGGTCACATAAATCGTATTAAGGCGCTCCCCACGGCCGGCCAACCTTGTCTTAAAGTAAATGGACCTGCCGAAATTAGCTTCCACATAGCGCTCCAGTTCCCCTATCACAGTGGGCCGCTTACCCATATCGTAGTTCATGGGATCCATAAACACGATGGTCAGGCAGCCTTCTCCCCCAGGCTCCACCACAGTGTCCCGCAGATACGACCTGGCGCCGCCTCCCATGCTGCGGACTATCTTGGCCCATTCGTTTCTCACCAGCTTCAGGTCTTCCAGCTGGGCCTGGGGAAGAGCCACCTTTTCGGGTGCAGCCCCGGGATCTGCCTGAAGTCCCGGAGCATACGGCGCAGCTGCCTGGGGTACTGTTCCCCCATCCGCCCCCGGTCCGGCTCCGGTCCGGGGCGCCTGTCCGGCAGGCGCGCTGCCTGCCTCCTGATAAACAGCTGCCATGGGGGTGGCCATGCGCCCTGCCTCCAAATCCTCCATCTGGGCTTCCAGATCTCCCAACCGCTGCAGGATGGCATCCAGGTTTGGCTCCATGGAAGGACGCGTCAGCTTGATAAGCGCCACTTCCACCAGCACCCGCTTCTGGCTGGCATAGCGCAGCTGGTTGGACAATTCGGAAAAGATACGGATATACCGCATCAGCGTGGTTCCGTCTGTCTTGCCCGCATCGCTTCTCAGCTGCTTTAAATTCTCCTCCGACATATCCACCAGACCCTCTGCGTCGTCCGCGCTCTGGATTAAAAGAAGGTTTCTCATATACCATATAAAATCGGTGACAAACTGGCCCAGTTCACGGCCCTGAATCACAATCTCCTCCAGGCTGCATATGCAGTCTTTTGTCCTGCCCTCCACAATAGCGCCGAACATCTGGCTGAACACACCGGAATCCACTGCCCCCAACACCTCCAGGGCATTGTCATAGGTCAGCACCTTCCCGTAATGAAAAGCCACACACTGGTCCAAAAGGCTTAAGGCATCCCTGAGGGAACCGTCGGCCGCCTTTGCCACATAGAGAAGCGCCTTGTCCTCCACCTGTATCTGCTCTGCCTGAGTCAGCTCCCTCAGGCGGTTTGCTATGGTCTCTAAGGATATGCGTTTAAAATCATAGCGCTGGCAGCGGGACAGAATCGTAATGGGAATCTTATGCACTTCGGTGGTGGCCAGTATGAAAATCACATAGGAGGGAGGTTCCTCCAGTGTTTTTAACAGAGCGTTAAAGGCGCCTATGGAAAGCATATGGACCTCGTCAATAATATAGACCCTGTAGCGTCCCTCTGTGGGAGGATACTGCACCTGTTCCCTTATATCACGTATGTTCTCCACACCGTTGTTGGACGCGGCATCTATTTCCACCACGTTCATGGAGGAACCCGACTGAATGGACCTGCAGGTGGGACACTCATTGCAGGGACTCCCGTCCACCGGATGTTCGCAGTTCACTGCCCTGGCAAATATCTTGGCTATACTGGTCTTACCTGTTCCCCTGGTACCGCAGAACAGGTAAGCATGGCCGATTCGCTCCGACGTTATTTGGTTTTTCAGTGTCTGCACAATCGGGTCCTGGCCTTTTACATCCTCAAAGGAAACCGGACGCCATTTGCGGTATAACGCCGTATATGACATATTAGGCAACTCCTGTTATTCTATCTTGTTTATATAAATTTATTTCTAAAATAACCTTTATTTTGATTATCATGCTGTTATTCATCGCCAAAGCTGATGCCCACCATCTTGGCTTCCTTAATCATGGAACACTCCGGGTCCACCGTCTTAAGTCTTCCTGCAACCTCGGAGAGAGGCACCTGGGTGATGTCGTTGTTTTTCACCGCCACCATGTAGCCATACTGCTCCTGGGCAATCAGCCTGGCTGCCGCAGCGCCCAGCCTGGTGGCCAGCACGCGGTCATAGGAGCATGGCTCACCGCCTCGCTGCATATGGCCGGGAACCGTAACCCTAACCTCGCTGCCGATGACTTCCTGTATCTTGGCCCCGATTTCATAGGCCACAGACGGATATACCACTCCGCTTTTCTTCTTTTCCTTCAGTTCCTTCTTGCTCATCTTGGCATCTTCCCTGGAAATGGCGCCTTCGGCCACTGCCAGGATGGAGAAGCGCTTGCCTGCCTTGGACCGCTTGGTCAGGGCATCGCACACAATATTGATATCATATGGTATCTCTGGAAGAAGTATAATGTCCGCCCCGCCTGCAAGACCTGCATACAGGGTCAGCCAGCCCACCTTATGTCCCATGACCTCCACGATGAACACCCGCCCGTGGGACGCAGCCGTGGTATGGATACAGTCAATGGCATTGGTGGCAACATCCACCGCGCTCTGGAACCCAAATGTCATATCCGTTCCCCACAGGTCATTGTCAATGGTCTTGGGAAGGGATACCACGTTAAGTCCTTCTTCGCTTAGCATGTTGGCTGTTTTCTGGCTGCCGTTCCCGCCCAGCACGACAAGGCAGCTGAGCTTCAGCTTTTTGTAGGTGTGCTTCATGGCCTCCACCTTATCCAGTCCATTCTCATCAGGAGTGCGCATGAGCTTGAAAGGCTGGCGAGAAGTTCCGAGAATGGTACCGCCCTGGGTGAGAATCCCTGAGAAATCTGATGATTTCATGATCTGATAGTCTGCATACATAAGTCCTTTATATCCGTCTTCAAATCCAATTATTTCCACGTCATCAAACATGTTATATAAGGACTTTGCCACACCTCTCATAGTGGCATTCAGTGCCTGGCAGTCTCCGCCGCTGGTCAGCATCCCAATCCTTCTCATATTGCACTTCCTCCTTATAGAGTTTCTTCACTTTCTGTTATGTTTCCTGGGAATGGTTCTATTATACCCATTTTGTAATTATAACGCAAAGGTGTTATCGGGGCAAGTATAAATTCGGCCAACCGGGCAGCCTCATGCAGGCCAATCGGCCAGCCGCAGAATCCGGGCAGCCGGCCGGCTCCGGGGAAACGCGCCGTGCAGAAATACAAATGGGACATAAATCCGGTGATACAGTAACGTATCCTCAGATTTATATCCCATTTTTAAATTCCACGCACCTTGCTTTGTGCTGCTGCCACGAACGTTACTCATGCAGTTAACTCAATCCAGGCTGCCTCACGGCACACGGGAGGTTCCGCTTAGTGCTGCTGCATTCCTGCCCTGACACGGTTCACGGATTCCCGTTGCGTAAGACCCAGACGTCAACGCCACTTACACAAGGCAGCTTCGCAGCAAACAGCCCGAGGCAAGGTATCACCCCTGCTGGAGCGGATTGCAGGTACAGGGCACCGCTATCTCCCCGGCTGCGTGGAAACTTTATGACATATTAGGCCGTACATACGCAGATGTATCAGCAAATGCCTGCATGGATATCTGCTGAAAACTGCCTGTTAAGTATAACCTGCCCGGAGGTTTTTGTCAAGGCTGTGCCTCCACCAAAAATAACCGGGACAGATAATCTCCCTGGGGCACCGGACTGGTCCGTACGCCGCTGGCCCCATCCGAAAGAATCAGCCCCGCACTCATTAGTTCATCCCCGTACGAGGTATAGTCCATTCCGCTGACCCGGTACATGGTCCCCGGATTCAGTCCCTTTAGCACCAGCCGCTTAAAACCGGTATTTACGGGCTGCAGGAACCGGAAATAAGCTGCAATGGCCTTGTTTTCGTCTTCCGATACCACAATCCAGGCAGCCTCATTTCCCTCAAAGGGACTTATAAGCCGGTAGAACCTTCCCTGCTGAATCAGTTTCCTGTGTTCCTTCATGAACCGTATCTGTTCCTTTACCTGGTACTGCTCCTCCTCTGTAAGCAGGTTCAGATCCAGTTCATACCCAAAGGTACCAAAAAAGGCTGCCGCTGCCCTGGAAGCCAGGGGAACATTCCTCTGGGTCTGGTGGTTGGGTATGGCGGAAACATGGCTTCCCATGGAGCTGACCGGATATACCAGGCTGGTTCCGTACTGGATTTTGACGCGCTCCACCCCGTCTGTGTCATCGGAAACCCAGCCCTGGGGAGCGTAATACAGGATGCCCGGGTCAAACCTGGCGCCGCCGCTGGCGCAGGATTCAAACAGAACATGGGGGAAATCCCTGGTGAGCCGCTCATACAGTTTATAGACTCCCAGTATCTGCCTGTGGTACACGGTTCCCTGGTACCGCGCATCCCGGCCCGCTGAAAACAGGTCGGAAATACTACGGTTCATATCCCACTTCACATAAGACACACCGCCGTCCCCCAGTATCTCCTCCATTCTGTCCCCTATGTATTCCACCACCTGGTCCTTTGAAAAATCCAGCACATACTGGTGTCTCCCCGTACACACCGGCCGGTCCGTACTCCCTAACATCCAATCCGGGTGGGCGCGGTAAAGACAGCTGTCCCTGCTGACCATCTCAGGCTCGAACCACAGGCCGAATTTCATTCCCATGTCCCTGATTTTACCTGCCAGCCCTGTTATCCCATCGGGCAGCTTATGCAGGTTGGGATACCAGTCCCCCAGGGAAGTGGTGTCATCGTCCCGCTTTCCAAACCACCCGTCATCCAGCACGAACAGCTCTATGCCCAGCTCCCTTGCCTTGTCTGCAATGGAGAGAATCTTTTCCTCGTCAAAATCCATGTATGTGGCTTCCCAGTTATTAATCAGGATGGGCCTTTCCCTGTCCCTCCAATACCCCCTGGCAAGCCTGGTCCTGTAGAGCTGGTGGAACGCCTGACTCATGCCGTTTAAGCCGTCCCCTGAATATACCATCACTGCCTCGGGCGTCTGGAATTCCTCCCCCGAACAAAGGGGCCAGTCAAATCCCTCCGGATGGATTCCCATGGTCACCCGGACCGTATCCATGGTATCCACCTCTGCCTGGGCCAGGAAATTACCGCTGTATACAAGGCTGATGCCTATTACCTCACCGCTGTCCTCCCCGGCATCAGGCCGTTTCAGGCAGATGAACGGATTGAACTGGTGGCTGCTGTGTCCCCTCATGCTGTGTATGCTCTGAACTCCCCGGTGAAGTCCATGGCAGTCCACATAGCGTTCCCTGCACCAGGCCCCGGTCAAATCAACCATCTGGTAACGCGGATCCGGCAGGTCCAGACTCAGGCTCATGGCCCGCTCCAGGCAGACCGGCTCCGGACCGCGGCAGATAAACCGGGCGCTGCGGGTAAGCACAGGCATGTTTTCATAGATTGTATAGAGAAGCACCAGTTCCATACCTGCCACAGGATCCTCCAGATATAGCTCCAGTGTCTGTGCCTCCTCATCCTGCTCCACATAAACGGCAGGCAGGCCCGGCAATTCCGGTTTTCCCCCTTGGATGGTGTGGCTTTTGTATACAAAACAGCTGACCCTGCTTCCATTTTCCCTTCTGATTCCATAAGCCGGATACCGCATATCCCCGGTTCCAAAGGCCGGATATTCCTGTCTGATATGCTCCAGTGAAAATGTGGTGTCATCCTCATAGACACAGGGCGCCATATCCCTGTGCGCAAACTCCAGCAGATGGCCGAAGCTCTCCCTGTGCCGCAGCCGTTTCCCATAGTAGAGCTGCCCCAGCTGACCGTTGGGAAGGCATGTCATGATATAACTGATTTTATCGTTGTACAGATGGAACTGCCTTGATTTTTCTTCGTATATAATGCCCATATAGAATCCTCCAGCAATTATTGCGTAAGCACAATGGCTTCATAGGGTCTGAGGCAGATATCCTCCTCTTCATGCAGGGCCGGGCCGTTTCCCCGGAACGTGCCGCTCTGGTCCGGGTAATTGCCGATAAGTACGTTATCTGTTCCCAGGTCCCGGCAGGAAAGACCGCAACTCTGTGTCTGGTCCGTAAAATTGCACAGTACCGTCAGGCGCTCATCCCCCAGTGTTCTTTCATATGCATAAACGGACCCGCTTTCCTCCAGCAGCAGCCGGTAAGTCCCATACACCAGGATATCCATGGTATGCCTTAACTTTATCAGCTGCTTATAGAAGGACAGGACGGAATCACCGCGTCCGGCCTGCTCCCTTGCATTGAGCCAGGTATAATTGGGATTTACCCCAAGCCAGGGCGTCCCCTCTGTGAATCCTGCCTGGGCCGTATCATCCCACTGCATGGGCGTCCTTGCATTGTCCCGTCCCATATGGTTGATGTAGCGTATCATCTCCTCATGGGAAATGCGCCCGCTGCCCACCATCTCACGGTATACATTATGAATTTCTATATCCTGGAAGTCCTCTATGCTGCTGCCCTGAAAATTGGTCATTCCCAACTCCTGTCCCTGGTAAATATAGGGCGTCCCCTTCATCATATAGAGACAGACTGCCAGCATTTTGGCGGACAGTTCCCAGAACACGGGGCTGTCATTGCCAAAGCGGGACACCGCCCTGGGATAATCGTGATTCTCCCAAAACAGGCTGTTCCAGGCCTTTCCCTCCAGTTCTGTCTGCCACCTGTTCAGCACTTCCTTCAGCTCTCTCAGACAGACCGGGTTGTCATTCCATTTTCCAAATGGCCCGGGATTCAGTTCCACATGTTCAAAATGGAACATCATGTTCAGCTCATGGGACTCATATCCCGCATACTGCACTGCCTCCCTGGTTCCCACACCCACGCCCTCTCCCACGCTCATCCAGTCAAACCGGGACAGGACCTCCCGGTTCATCTCCTGTAAGAATTCATGTATTCTGGGGCCATTGGCATAATAGGGCAGACCATCGCCATAGGGATTTCCCTCTTTCAACACCCCGTCTGGAAAGCGCTGGTCCTTGGACAGCATGGATATCACATCCATTCTGAAACCGTCAATCCCCTTGTCTCCCCACCAGGCCATCATATCATATATTTCCTGCCGTACCCGGGGATTTTCCCAGTTCAGGTCAGGCTGCTTCCTGGAATAAATATGAAGGTAATACATGCCGGTCCCTTCATCGTATTCCCAGGCCGGCCCGCGGAAGCGGGATGCCCAGTTATTGGGCGGGCCTCCGCTGACAGGAGCCTTCCATATATAGTAATCCCTGTAGGGATTATCAGGAGAACGGCGGCTCTTTACAAACCAGGCGTGTTCATCCGATGTATGGTTCACAACCAGGTCCATTACCAGCTTCATCCCTTTTTCATGTATCTCTGCCAGAAGCCTGTCGAAGTCCTCCATGGTGCCGAACACATCCATGACAGCCTTATAATCGCTGATATCATAACCATTGTCATCCCCCGGCGACTGATACACCGGGGAGAGCCATATTACATCAATTCCCAGATCCTTAAGGTAATCCAGGCGGCTCCTGATACCGTTCAGGTCGCCGATGCCGTCACCGTTGCTGTCCTGGAAGCTTCTGGGGTAAATCTGATACACCACGCATTCTTTCCACCATGCCCTCTGTTCTTCCATGTGAATCCTCCCTTACATTCCGATTCCTGATTATCCGGGACCTTACGCACGGACGGGACAGATGCGGTATGTCTTAATCTCATAGGGTTTTATGAAATCCTTAAACCTGTATCCATCTGTCTCAATGGGCCTCAGTGGCCTTTCCAGCAAATCACATTCCTCCACCCGGGAAATTTCAAATCCAAGTTTTACCGTCATAGGCGTCCTTGTATTACGGTTTTCATAGATACGCAGGATATATCCATTCCCATTCTCCGCCTTTTTCATCATTTCCACAAAACAGTCCGGCTGGTCCACGGACACCATGCTCCAGAACCCTCCTGCTCCTTTGGCGGGCACCAGGGCGGATACCAGGGGCGAATTCAGGTCATAGGCCATTTCCACGGTTCTGGCTTCCTGCCACCTTCCCTTGTGGGGATAAATGGAATAGGTAAATTCATGGAAGCCTATATCCGCGTTCTCATTGGGATAGGTCCCTGATTTAATCAGGGTCAGCCCCATTTCCCCGTCCTTGATGCTGTGTCCGTATTTACAGTCGTTAAGCAGGCTGAGTCCCAGGCCGTTTTCCGACAGATCCGCCCATTTATGGGCACATACCTCAAATTTGGCCGTATCCCAGCTGTGGTTGCTGGTGGTCTCCCGTTCCACATTGCCGAACTGTATCTCATAGGCGGCCTTGGTGGCGTTAATCCGGGCCGGGAAATAAACCCTCAGCAGAACATGATGATCTCTCCAGTCTGCCCGGGTCACAAAGTCGATTCTGGGCAGATTGGGGTAGAACACGATATCCTGCTCCACAAGGGAGCCCGCAAACCGGTGAGAGATGGACATCACCGTCCGCACCGGCCCCCACTCCTTTAAAACCGGCGCTATCACATGGTCTGCATTGTACGGCTTTCTCTGATAAAACATATCCACATCCCAATTGTCCCAGTTCATGGGGCGGTCCTCAAAGGTCAGGAGCTGGTTTCCCACACGCCCCTCTTTTAACAGCTGGCAGCCTGTCTCCTTTTCAACCAGGGAAACAAGCTCCATCTTATCATTAAACGCAGCCCTGTACCAGTCATTTTCAAAGAAGCCGGGCCATGGGCGCGGGCATTCTGCGTCAAATCCGGATGGTTCCGGGTCAGGCCCGGGGTGTTCTGCGGCGAGCACAGGATGTTCTTTGGCAGACCCGGACGTTCCCTGGTTCACACTATCCTCTGCCCCCACAAGGCTGTACACAGCATAACCGCAGGAAGGAATCCCCTTTGCGTGGAATATAAGCGTATCCTCCCCCACATACTGGACCGGAGCCCTGTATCCCAGGCAGTCGCAGGCATATGCCGCCTCCCCCCGGGCCACACCGGACACTGTTACCGTGTCCTCCCGCTCATATCCCTGTGTATTGAAAACAATAATCTTATGTTCTTCCGGTTTTTGTTCTTCCGGCTCCTCCCGGCTGGTATCCTTATCCTGACCGCAGATCCTGCTTCCCATGCCTTCTGCCAGATGAAGGGCTGTCTCTGCGCCGGATTTAAGTATTTCCTCATATTCCCGGTCCGTCTGTTCATAGACAGGCCCGATGGCGCTTCCGGGAATAATGTCATGGAACTGGTTTAACAGGATGATATCCCACCCCCTTTTTATGACGCCGGCAGGATATTCCAAACCCTTAAGCTCCGCCATGACTCCCAGAGTCTCCAGCTGTTCGTACATCTGCTCGCTTTTCCGGTTATAGCGTTTGTTTTTTCCCATAGAGGTCAGCGTACCCCTGTGGTACTCAAAGTAAAGCTCCCCATCCCATACCGGCATGTCCGGTCTGGACCCAATGTCGTGATGAATCCGGTCAAAAAAGGTCCGTTCATTTTCCTGGACCAGTCTAGGAATGCCCGGAAGCCCGTACTGCAGACGCTTTGCCTCCTCTAACATTTCCTTTGTGGGTCCGCCTCCCCCGTCGCCAAATCCAAAGAGCATTAACGTGTCCTCTGTCAGATCCCTGTTCTGGAACCGCTTGAAGGTTCCCAGCGTCATATTGGGATTGACAATGCCTGTGTATGTGGTGGTGTTCCTGGTGTCGGTAAATGACACATTTAACCCCAGAGTCTTATCAAAGTCGCAGGCAGTAGGCATGAATACAAACACCCTGCTGCCGTCGATTCCCTTCCACATGAAGGTATCGTTGGGCAGCTGGTTAAACTGGTTCCAGGCAATCTTAGTTGTCAGGAAATAGGGAATTCCGCACTTTTTCAGTATCTGCGGTATGGCGGGGG
>OGPD01001788.1_pt1 | contig 15454 bp, 17 predicted proteins | sample 1552861 | NCBI WGS metagenome assembly OGPD01 (sample SAMEA2580280, study PRJEB22360) | human gut metagenome | biome: human gut; feature: human-associated habitat; material: faeces | place: Denmark | collected 2008/2010
TGCTGGATATTCTGAACGAAGTCAAGGGCGACAGCGTCAAAATCAGTTTTGCCGACGGTTCTTCGCCTTCGGTTATTCATGATACCAGTGACGCCAGCGCCATTTACGTTTTGATGCCGATGCGCGTATAAGGACACGATGGATAATTTAGCATTAAATCTGGCTCAGTTTATCAAAGAAAAGTCAGGCGTTTCGCGCCTGACTTTAACTGACTTCAGAAATTACGCGCATTTACGCATTAACGCTAAATTAGCACCGATAATCATAACCGGCGAAAACGGCACCGGCAAAACCAACATTCTGGAAGCAATTTCCTTTCTGACCCCCGGCCGGGGCATGCGCTCGGCGCGGCTGGCCGATATTAAGCGGATTACGCCGGCGCTGATAAACGACGAATACAGTCCGACCGAAATTTCGAATCTGAACTGGGCGGTTTCGGCACAGGTTTGCAAAGGCGACGAAGAAATTGAAATCGGCACGGCCGTCGAACGTACGGCGCGCGAATATGACGAAGACGACATTCGCTCCTACGAACGGCGAATCGTCAAAATCAACGGTCAGAAAATCACATCGCAGTCCGAACTCGGCAAATATATCTCCGCTATTTGGCTGACGCCGCAGATGGATCGGCTGTTTCGCGGCGGTTCACAGCCCCGGCGCAGTTTTCTTGACCGTCTGGTCTATGCCTTTGACGTTGAACATGCCAAAAGAACCGCTAATTTCGAACATCTGTACAAAGAATGGTACCAGCTGCTGAAAAGCGGCAATGCCAACGACGGCTGGCTGTCCTCGCTGGAGGAAAACATGGCCGGCACAGGCGTGGCGATTGCGGCGGCACGGCGCGAACTGATTGCCAAGCTGAACAAATTTATCGAACACGAACCGGACGACGTCTTTCCAAACGTCATGCTGGAACTGGACGGCACGATTGAACAACTGCTGGATACGATGCCGGCGATTGACGTTGAAGACTATTATATTCAAAAGCTGAAATCGCAACGCCGCAACGTGTTGTATAACGACAACGTCGACGGCGTGAATCGTACGGATTTCAAAGTTTATTACAAGAAAAAAAGAATGCCGGCGGAACTTTGCTCTACCGGCGAGCAAAAATCGCTGCTTATCAGCATTATTCTGGCACAAACCAAATGCCAGACATTGGACAAGGGTTTTGCGCCGGTGTTGCTGCTGGACGAAGTGGTTGCTCATCTGGATGATCTGAAACGCGAAGCGTTGCTGGAAAAAATCCGTGAACTGGGCATTCAGGCATGGATTACTTCGACCGACCCGAAACTTTTCGCTTCACTGGCCGAGGACGCGCAATTTCTGACGATAAAAAACAACAGCGTGACAGCATCTTAAATTATCAAAAACTTCTCTGACAGCTAATTATTTATTTTCTTTAACTCAACAAAAACTTCTGCCGGATCAAAATCCAAGGCTTCGGCAATATCCATTAGTTCAATAACATCAAGTCGTCTTTCGCCTTGCTCATATTTTCCGACAAATGACAGCGGCATGTTTAACTGTTTTGCCAATTCCCATTGCGTAAGATTTTTGTCTTTGCGTTTTTGTTTCAAAAAACGTCTGAAATGTCTATATCTTTCTGTGAATATTGAACGTGTCATCTGGCGTTCTGCATTTTAATTTACTATTTTCTGACGGAAAAAAGTATTTCTATTTGTCTTAATGCCGCTTTTTGCGAAGCTAGGCTCTCTTTTTTCAACAATTTTATGATTTCTTCAATGGTTGGGTTCAAATCTATCCGCAAATTTTCCGCTTCGCAAAATAAGGAAGAAATATTTACATTCAAATGTTCGGCAATTATTTCCAATATTTTGACACTTGGATTAACACTGCCATTTTCAATATTAGAAATCGTTTTTTGAGAAATTCCGGTTAGTTCGGCAAAAGCTTCCTGACTCAGCTTCTTCTCTTTTCTGAGTTGTGCTATTCTTCGGCCTAATTTATATATAAACTCACTTTTTCTCATAAAAGTATCATCTTATCTAAAGCTCAAAAATGCTATAGAACTATATTTCTTTTAAATATTGACTTTGAAATAAATAAGAAATATATTTCTTCTGATATATTTAAGTTATTATGATTTTAAATATATCAGATAGTTGCGGCAGCGCTCAACTATCCGAAGGGCTAGAGATAGTCCGGCGAATTAGCGTTCGCTCAAGGCACAAAGCAGGGTTTGGATATAACTCTGAAACTTAATTGTGGATTTTTCCGCAATTAGGACTATATCCCCGGTTGTAAAAGCCTTTTATGGCCGGGGAGGCCCTGAGGCAACGACGGGCAGGCCATTTTCGTGTATCATGGTTGTTCTACTCCCCCGGCCACCTTTTCCTAAGGTGGTTTTTCTTTAGCTCTCTCATCTTACGAAAAGGAGGGACTATGGAAAAAGAACTATCTCTCACAATCATCCACAACGACCAGGGCGAAGAGGGCTGTCTGCTCACGCAAGACGACATGCGGCAGCTGCTTAAAAATTTCCGCCGGGAGGCGCAGCTGAGTTTCGAAGCCTTGGGCAAACTCTGCGACATTGACCCCGAAATTCTTCAGGATTATGAAGAAGGAATTTACAATTTGCGGCCGGAAGCCTACCGGCTGATTCTTCACGTTTACGGCTTGCTGTTTGACGATTTCAAAGTCAAAAACTGACCGTCAACGATTGCCGTTTTGCATCATGAAACCGTCAACCTGCATATTGTAAAGCTTGTAATACAGGCCTTTTTTGCGCAGCAGGCTCAGATGGGTTCCCTGCTCGACAATGCGTCCCTTGTCAAAAACCAGAATCCGGTCCATCTCACGCAGGGTTGACAGACGATGGGCTATGGCGATGACGGTCTTGTTTTTCATCAGCCGGACCAAAGATTTTTGAATATGCTTTTCGCTTTGGCTGTCCAGCGCCGAGGTCGCCTCGTCAAAAACCAGTATCGGCGCGTTTTTCAAAATGGCGCGGGCAATGGCAATCCGCTGGCGCTCGCCGCCGGAGAGCACGACTCCGCGGTCGCCGACTTTGGTCTGGTAGCCGCCCGGAAAGGCGCGGATAAACTCGTCGGCGCCGGCCTGACGCGCCGCGAGGTAAATTTCCTCTTCCGTCGCATTGGTGCGGCCATAGCGGATATTGTCAAACAACGAGCGGTTAAACAGACAGACGTCCTGAGGAATCGCCGAAATCAGCCGATGCAGCGAATCCTGCCTGACGTCTCTGATATCCGTACCGTTGACTTTTATGCTGCCGGCAGTCGTATCATAGTAACGGGCAATCAGTTTGATAAAAGTCGATTTGCCGCTGCCGGAATGCCCGACCAACCCGACCTTTTCGCCGGCTTTAATCGTCAGGGTCAGATTTTCGAAAAGGTTTTCCCGGCCGGCGTAGGCAAAGGAAACGCCGTCAAATTCTATTTCAGCCTTGACTGCGCGGAGATCTGCGGCGTTGGGACGGTCCTTCAGTCCCGGTTCTACCGCCAGCGTGTCCAGTGCCGACTTGAGCTGGCCGTGAATACGCATGACATTGCTGTAAACCCAAGTCAGCTGAAAAACCATGCCGGCAATCATCGCAAACAGGGAATTGGCATAAATAAAGCCGGTCGTGTCGATAGCGCCGCGGCGGAAAATCCATATTGAAAGAAACATGAAACCGAGCATGGACACAACCGCAAAAAGGTTCTGTGTCAAGTGAATCCAGGCTTTGGCCTTTTGTTCGACGTTTTCGGCCCGGCGCAGAATCCGCAGGTGTTTTATCAGGTTCAACCGCTCGAAACGGAAATTGGCAAAGCTTTTAATCTCGCTGTAATTGGCCAGACTGTCGACAATAACGCCGTTGGCCAGACTCTGCCGGCGGCTGGTTTCCCGTGAAAGTACCGAACGCTTTTGGCCGAGTTTCCAGCTGACCAGAACAATCAGCGCCAGCCAAAGCATCATCGCCGCAAAAAACCAAACATTCATAAAGCTCAAAATGCCGATGGCAATCAATACGTACATTACCATTGACGTTGACATCATAAACTCGTTGAAACCATCCAACACGCCGGTATTAAGCTGGGTAACCTTATTGGAAATATTGCCGGACATTTCCTGTGTGAAATATGCTATGGAATGGCGGTTAACATAGTCAAAGCTGTCACGGATAACCAGCGTCCGCACCTGCGGCAGAATCCGTGCGGCGATAAACATGGTAACGTCAAAAAATATGACCTTGCCCAAACCCAGCACAAAAGCGGCAAGCGCAAAACCGACGATTTTGTCCCAATAGTCCGGGGTTCCGACCTCGCCGGCGGCGGTGCTGTAAATCTTGGCCAAATACAGCGGATAGACCTGCCCGCACAGCTGGGAAAGAAAATTGAGCGCCAGTACGGAAACGACCAGCAGTTTGAAAATACGAATATAATGCCACAAATACCTGAAGGGTGTTTTTTCCATTGCCGGCCTTTTCCATTAACTCAAAATTGACACATTGCTGATATTGTAATAATATGTTTTTTAGTTTGCGTGTTAACACATATTACAGGAAAAACGATGGAAACACAATATTACACCTTGATAGAAAAACAGGATTTCTTTGAAATTATCGAAAACAAGTTCGGCGAACTGGCTATTTTTATCGACGCCCGCGACGGCAGCCCGGTTAATCCGGTGCTGGAGTTTGACGGCAAAAAAACCGCCCTGCTGAAAAGAGACGAACGGCTGGCCGTGCGTCTGGACAACATCGACGAGGAAACCAAAGGCCCGCTGGCCGAAGCCGAATTTGTGCTGATTGTCGAACTCAACGGCAAAATGGTTGAGAGAACCTACGGCGTACCGGTTGAAAATGTTGAAGAAATCGAATTTAAGGGACGCCAGACCCGCGCCGACGAAATCGTCAAAGCCAAGAGCAAAGAAGATGTCATGAAGAGTTTCGGCGCTATCCGCAGCTGGAGTTGTGGTGGCAAACAATGATAGGATTAGTTCTGGTTACACACGGCAATCTGGCCAAAGAGTTTATTTCCGCCATGCAGCATGTGGTCGGCAGACAGGAGCAGGTTGAAGCCGTCTGCATCGGCCCGGAAGACGATATGGAAATGCGCCGCGCCGAAATTCTGAAAAAAGTCGGCGAAGTCGACAAAGGTCACGGCGCCATCGTGCTGACCGACATGTTCGGCGGCACCCCGTCCAATCTGGCCATTTCAATCATGGACCGCGCAAAAGTGGAAATCATCGCCGGCATTAACCTGCCGATGCTGATAAAACTGGCCTCGCTGCGCAAAGACAAATCGCTGAAAGAAACCGTCGAAGGCGCGCAGGAAGCCGGCAAAAAATATATTAACATCGCCTCGCAACTTTTGGGAATGTAAAATGACTGACAAGACTGTTTCCGCCGTTTTGGAAATCAAAAACAAAAAAGGCCTGCATGCCAGAGCCGCCGCCGCTTTCGTCAAGGCCATCGAAGATCTGGACGCCGAGGTGACCGTTGAGCGAATCGGCCAGAAAGTCAATGGCTGTTCGATTATGGGACTGATGATGCTGGCCGCCGCCAAAGGCACAACGATTTCGGTAACCTGCGCCGGCAATCAGGCCAAGGAAGCCCTTGATGCGCTTACCCTGCTGATTGACAGCAAATTCGGCGAAGAATAAGTTCGCAAAACATGAAGAAGAAAGCGCCCCGCAACAAAACTATCAGTCTGACCGGAAAAGAAACCGCCGCCTATGCGGCGAGAACCGTGCGACTGACCAGGACGGCAGCGCTTTCCGAAGTTTTGGACAAGACCATTTGTCAGGACGCGCTCAAGGCGCTTGATTTGCTTCCCGATGCCTGCGCCGACCTGCTGATTGCCGACCCGCCGTATAACCTTACCAAAATTTTCGGCAAAAGCACCTTTAAGGAAATGGACTTTGACGCCTACAAGCTGTGGCTGGACAAATGGCTGGCCAAAACCGTCCGGCTGCTGAAAGACGACGCTTCCGTCTATATCTGCGCAGACTGGAAAACGTCCATTGCCATTCCCGAAATTGCCGGCAAATACTTTATTCTGCAAAACCGGATTTCGTGGGAGCGCGAAAAAGGCCGCGGCGCGTTAAACAACTGGAAAAACTGTCTGGAAGACATCTGGTTCTTTACCAAAAGCCGCAATTACAAATTCAATCTGGATGCGGTTAAGGTTCAGCGTCCGGTAATCGCACCTTACCGCGACGAAGCGGGCCGCCCCAAGGACTGGGTAGACGACGGTAAAGGCCGCTACCGACTGACCGCGCCGTCAAACGTCTGGACGGACATATCCATTCCGTTCTGGTCAATGCCTGAAAATACGCCGCATCCAACTCAAAAGCCGGAAAAACTGATTGCCAAACTCATTTTGGCGTCCAGCAATGCCGGCGACGTTGTTCTCGACCCGTTTCTCGGTTCGGGAACAACTTCCGTTACGGCAAAGAAACTCGGGCGGCACTACATCGGCATCGAACGCGAAAAAGAATATGCCGCCATTGCCGAAAAACGGCTGGAATATGCCGATGCAAACCGTACCATTCAGGGCTTTGAAAACGGCGTCTTCAAAGCGAGAAATTTTGCCTGAAAACCTCCTTATAACTAAATATCTGTAAGCTATAGCCTTGTTTCCGGAAGTTTCGGAATTATTTTCTATCATGTCGTTACGTTGACAGTTTAAAATAATTTTTAACAAGGAGTAAGATTATGAAAAACGAGAAAAGTTCAATGAAATCTGCCAGTGCCGAAAGTTCAAAATCTTCTAAATCCGCCAGCTCTTCAGGTTCCAGCTCGGGTTCGAAAAAATCCAGCAGCGACAGACGCTGCGGCTGCGGCGAATAAGCCTATCCGATAAACTCCGCCTCCGCTTCGGATTTTAAACCGGGCGGAGGTTTTTCGTTGTCAAATGACAATCCAGCGATTATATTGTGAAAAGTGAAAAAATTTTACGGGATTTCGAGAATGAAAAAAATTGCAGCTGCTTTCTTCGGACTGGCTTTGTTTTGCTCAGGCAACGCCGCGGCACAGACCGCCGACGACATCAAAAAGATTGAGAATTATCTGAACGGAATTAAAACCATGGAAGCGCGCTTTGTGCAGACGGCCAGTAACGGCAATACCGCAGAAGGAAAATTCTATATCGAAAAACCCAACAAAATCCGTATGACCTATGATGCACCCACTTCGGTACTGATTGTCGGCGACGGCAATTTCATCGTCTACAACGATACCGAACTCGACCAGGTTACGCATATAGACTATGACGATATTCCGGCCAGCCTGATTTTGGCAAACGACATCAAAATTGACGGCAAAAAGGTTAAAATTACCGACTTTTACAAAGATGCGGGCATTACCACGGTTACCCTCGACTACAAGGAAAAAGGCGATATCGGGCCGATTACGCTGACTTTCGGCAACGACCCCTTTGAACTGAAGCAATGGAAAATCGTCGACCCGCAAAGCGTGGAAGTTACGGTTTCGCTGTATGATGCCGCCCGTGACCTGCCGCTGAACGAAAACCTGTTTAAATTCAAAAAAGGCGGTTCTTCGCCGCTGAACTACAAAGGCAGAAAAAAATAAATGGACGGGACGACTTTTAAACTGGCGACATGGAACGTCAACTCCATTCGAATCCGCATGGAGCTTCTGAAAAAATTTACAGCACAGGAAAATCCGGACGTTGTCTGCATTCAGGAAGTCAAGGCCAAGGAAGAAGACTTTCCGTTTGAAGAGGTGCGGGCACTCGGTTATCCGCATATTGCGTTGTACGGCATGGCCGGCTACAACGGCGTGTGCATTCTTTCCAAAACGCCGCTGAAAGACGTCGAACAGAAAAACTGGGTCGGCAAAACCGATGCCCGGCATATTTGCGCCAAAGTTTTCGACGATATTGAAATCAACAACATCTATATTCCGGCCGGCGGCGATATTCCCGACCCGATAGCCAACCTTTCCTTTGCCCATAAGCTGACGTTTATGGACGACGTGGCGGAATGGTGGGAACAGCATCGGAAGACTTATGCCGGCAGGAAAATGATTGTCTGCGGCGATTTTAACGTCGCGCCGCTGGAAAACGACGTTTGGAATCACAGACAAATGCTGAAAATCGTTTCGCATACGCCGGTAGAAATCGAAAGGCTGACAAGGTTGAAAAATTCGCTGAACTTTGTCGACGTACTGCGCAAATTTCATCCGGAACCGGAAAAAGTCTATTCCTGGTGGAGCTACCGCAATCCGAACTGGCAGACTAACAACAAAGGCCGCCGCCTGGATCACATTTGGACGACGCCGAATCTGGAAAACCGGCTGATTTCGGTTAAAATACTCAAGGAAGCGCGCAATTGGGAACGTCCCTCCGACCATGTGCCGGTCATTGCGGAAATCAAACGCTGACGGTTACATTTTCAATTTATAGCCGCCGTCTTCGGTCATAATCAGCTGAGCGTCGGGATTTTCGTGTTCGACTTTCTGGCGCAGGCGGTAGATATGCGTTTCTATCGTATGGGTGCTGACGTCGGGACTATAGCCCCAGACTTCCTGTAAAAGTTCGTTTTTGGAAACGATCTTATCTTTCGCCTTATACAGATATTTGATTATTGCCACTTCTTTTTCGGTCAGTTTGACGGTTTCATCGTTGCGGAGGTTCAGAATCTCACGGGCAACCGGACGCAGTTCATAGCGGTTGAAATGCAGATAGCCGTCGGCCGAATTATCGAGAAGATTGCTGCCGGCGCGAAGCTGGTTCAGAAAAACGTCAAGCTGCAGCGGCTTAGCCACGGTTATGTTGAGATTGGAATTTCCAAAAGCTTCATCGGTTTCCGAAAGCAGCAGAAAAACCGGCGTTTTGGGATGGCTGACGCGAATGTCTTTTAAAAGCGCGGGCTTGTCGTCCAAAACGACAATATCAAGAATGCCGGCGTCCTTTTCCTCGACGATACTGAACTCCGGCGCATAATACTTAATCTGGCCGCACAGGTCCTCGGCAAAAGAAGCGTTATCGGAAATAAAAAGCAGATTGGGCATCAGACGGGTCCTCTAAAAGTTAAAACCGACACCGGCAATGAAAGCGTAACCTTTTGCATTGCCGCGGACATCATCATCTGCACCGCGATAGTCAACATGGACGGCAATCAGATACAGGTCCGTGTATTTGTTCAATCGGTACTGGTTGGAAAACTGCACAATGCGGTCCTCATTGCCGGTATGGTCGGCCTTGGAATTGAAATAACTCAGACCGGCCTGATACGGGCCGAAAGCATAGCCGACGCCGACGTTCCAGGCATATCCCTCACGATAGCCGTCAAAGCCTTCCGGCATACGCTGCGGCTTACGCCGGACATTCTGCGGATAATCACTGCCGTCAACATAGGTGCGGCGGTAGGAACCGCCAAACGTCCAGTTGCCGCGGGACAAGCTCATACCGGCTGAAAACTCGCGGTCATCATCGGCAAAAACGGCAAAACCCAGCGAAGTTTCCAAACTTAAGCTGCCGAATTCGGCATGGTTATACAGGGCGGCAACATAGCCGTCTTCATTTTTGTAATCGGCATAGCGGCTGACCAGACCGGCGCGGGAATAAATGTCCGGCACATAGGTTAGGCCGACAACGGTCTGATAAAATTCGGGCGTGATATAACTGATTTTCGGCGCGGTACCGTCGGTATTGATGTCGGTTGAATTGAGAGTGCGGAAAGCGGTTCCCGTTTTGTTGCGCCGCCAGTTCGGATTGGCGATGAAGTCGACGATATCGCTGTTATTGACGCCAAGCGGCCCGACCGAAGGCGCGCCGACGCCAAACTGATAGGCGACGTTCCAGGTTTGTCCGCCCATCACGCGGCCGTAAGGCATATCTAAAATCGCATAAGCCTCTTCGCCCCATTTGCCCTGCGTATAGTCTTCCAATTCCTTGTCGGTACCGGCCATGGTATCAAGATAAAAACCGGCGCGATAGGCGCTGGCGTCGAACGTATATTCAGCCGAAAGGCTGATTTCAGCTTCCGAAGGCGTATGGTTGTTGTCGTTCAGCTTCTCATAGCGGCTGTCAACATCACTGTAGCCATACAGCACGGAAGCGCTGCCCGAAGCGTCGAAATTCCATTCGCCGGCCGCGGCCGGAAAAGCGGCAAACAGGCAGAGAAAGCCGCACAGATATTTTGTTTTCATCAGTTTTACCTTACTAAAAAATTCTTTTTGAGTTTAGGAGGGCACAAGGCATGAGTCAATATATTTTGTATTTGCAATTTTGCAACTTTGCGGCCATACTTTAAGGCAGTTTTAAGGAGGAGCCAATGCCGGAAAATCATCAATACAGGCACGGACTGGCAGTCATGCGGGCGCAGCCGCTGCATATCGGCCACGAAAAAGTCATCCGCGACATGCTGGCAAAATGCGGCAAAGTCACGATTATTCTCGGTTCGATTCAGGAACAGGGAACGGCGCGCAATCCGTTCAGCTATACGGAACGCAAGCAGATGATAAAAAACGTGTTCGATACCGAAACCGAAAGCAAGAGGCTGCGGGTTATCGGCCTGTTTGACATAAACAACCCGACGGAATGGGGAAATTTTGTGCTCGATTTTTTGAAAGAAGCCTTTCCCGATCTGGAAAAACCGGACGTTTATTTTGCCGGCAGCGCTTATGACGCGCAATGGTTTAAAAACATTTTTGCACATTTTGAAATCATCGACCGCACCGATTACAGTTTTCCGTACGTTTCCGGTTCCATGGTGCGGGATATGATTACCATCGGCGACCGGCGTTGGAAAGACTTTGTCAATCCGCGCAACCATGCTGCAATTGAAGCTTATATCAACAACCAAAACAAAGGAATGATTTAAATGCGGGAACTCTGGCAGAAACTGACGACCGGACTGAAAGACTATTGCCGCGAAAACGGTTTTTCGGACGTTCTTCTGGGCTTATCCGGCGGTATTGACTCGGCTTTGACGGCTGTTATCGCTACCGATGCACTGGGCGCGGAACATGTGCATGCGCTGATGATGCGTACCAAGAACACCTCTTCGCTGAGCACGCAGATTGCCGCTGAAATTGCCCGTCTGAACGGGTTTGACTACAGAAATGTCGACATTCAGCCAATTATCGACGCACAGAACGATTTTCTATGCGGCCTCTTTGACGAGAAACCAAAAAATATTGTACTGGAAAATCTGCAAGCCCGCGAACGGGGCAAAATTCTGATGGCGGTTTCCAACCAGCGTAACTATCTTCTGCTGGCCTGCGGAAATAAGTCGGAAACGGCCATGGGTTACTGCACGCTGTACGGCGACACCTGCGGAGGGCTGGCACCGATTGCCGGACTTTACAAAACACAGGTCTATGAACTGGCCAAATGGCGAAACAGCCTGTCTCTGGCGATGCCGACCGAAGTTATCGTACGCGTGCCGACAGCCGAACTTTCACCCAACCAGAAAGACCAGGACAGCCTGCCGCCCTATGACATTCTGGACGGCATTCTGGCTTTGTATCTGGACGAACAAAAATCAGAAGCCGAAATCGTCGCGGCCGGATATGCGGCAGAAACAGTCCGATGGGCAATAAAACGCTATCATTCCCAGGCCTTTAAGCGCAAACAGCTGGCGCCGGAAATTGCGATTTAAGAACCAAGACAAAAATAAATCCACCCTCATTAATGTTAGACAGAAAAAAATGTAGTTTCATTAATAGTTGACTCTTTTGCCAAATCAGTGTATCCTGATATTCAGATATGGACTTCAATTCTGAACTTTCGGGAGAACGATCATGCGAAATCTGCTTTTATCTTCTGCAACTCTACTGCTGGTACCGGCCGTTTCCGTGGCCGCTCCCGACTTTCCTTCACATACACACACATACACACCTATCGAGTTGGAGCCCATATCCGATATTCCTGCTTCTCTTAAACTTGCCTCCGTCTGTTTCCTCGGCGCCGGCGACTGCGGCGACGCCAGGTTTAGTTCGTTGGACGGCGATGACGATTATAAAGTTGATACCGTGCAACAATGCAAAAACGAAGGGTATTCCGTCACTTCCTGTTCCCTCCCCGCTTATCCTTCCGGACAATGCCCCTATAACGGCACCTATTTTGCAAAATGTGTCGAAGACCGTCCCCGCGCCTGCAAGGAAGCCGGCTTTACCGAAACTTCATGTCCGAGCGGGTACATAACCGACAGAACATGCCCTTACGACTCTTCTTACATAACCTGCAAGGAAAATCCCTGCTCCGGGTACAGCACCTGCGAATGCGGCGCGGCTGCGGGCGCTTCAATCTGTTATTCCGGTTCAACCGCAAAATATTCAGCCTGCGAGAACTGCGACCCTTGTCCCGGTTATTATGAATGCGGCGGAAGCTGGCAGTACTGCGAAGGAAGCGTTTGTTCCGCGGACAGTTCTCGTTGCAGCACTTACTGCAGCAGCGATTACTTCCCTTATTCCTGCCCTTCCGAAAACGCCTGTTCTTCCGTCGGCGGGATATACAGAAGCGGCTACTGTTCGAAGAGCTGTCCGAGCGCACCCGTAAACAGACGTCTCGGATTTTGGTGCTGTCTGCCGGGAAGCTGCGATTATGAAACCTGCTACAGCCTTGTCGGATATAATTGCAACAATCATCCGGGAAAAGCCGAATGCGTTGCTGCCGGCGCCTCAATCAGATTCGTGGGATGTGTCGGCCCTGATTTCGGTCCATTCGGCAACGGTGTCGACGCCGGCAAAACGCCAAGCCATAACGGCGCGGAATATGCCTGCGACTATTAGCCGCAACGATAAAAGCCCCGGAAACCCGGGGCTTTATTTTACTTTTTGAGCAGATTTTTAACGCTGTCGACAATTTCGTCCACGGTAATGCCAAAGTACTCGTACAGCTGTTCTGCCGGACCGGAAGCGCCGAAACCGTCCATACCGATGATGTCGCCATGCAGTCCGACATATTTTTCCCAGCCGAATTTGGAAGCGGCCTCAACGGCAATACGCGGCGCAGTTCCGAGAATTTCTTCCTGATAGTCTATCGGCTGTTTGTCAAACAGTTCGGTGCAGGGCATGGAAACGACCGCGACCTCAATTCCTTCTTCTTTTAACTTTTCCTGTAAAGGATTATATTTAATTTCGTTATTATCTTCATCAGTTTTTGTAACTGTTGTAGCTATATCTTTAATATCTTGTGCAAATTTATTGAGGCTTTCAATCATATTGTCTGAAACATATTTCTCTGCTTCTACAGGCATTGTTAATATTTCATCAAATCCCGGAAGAGCTTTTAACTGACCGAATACCAAATCAACTATAGTTTTTGAATTTGAAGATAAGGCATCTGCAATAGCCAATACAAATTCTGATGCCTGCTCATCTGTAACTTTAAAAGTTGTCTTCGTTCCATTTGTTGTTTCAAATTTAGCAAATGCAGAATCTGCTGTGTTCAGCACTAATTTTGCAAGATTCATTACTGTATTAACAACCTGTTCACCTGTTAATGCAAAGTTAGCTTCTTTTGCTTCCTCTCCATATTTTAAGTCAATTACTTTTCCTAATTCATCCTGTTCAAATAATTTATTATCAATGTCTTTCTGTTCAACAACTTCCACTCCGATAATAGGATAATATTTTCCACATTTATCCTTTAACATATTATTAATTTCTGCAACAGAATCTAATTCAATTGATTTTAACGCCGGAATTTCGAGTGCTTCACACACTTTGCTTGTTGTCATGCCACAATATTCTGACATGAATTTAACAAATGAATCTAAATCAATTTTTACATTTCCATTATTATATTCAATTTTTGTGAGTTTCATCTCTTTTCCGTTTGCAATATTTCCTGCCAATTCAACTGAAAACTGAGTTGTAGTTACTATTTCTGTTGAAACTTTAGCATTAATTGTAAATCTGTCGGTGTACTTATATGTATCTTCTTTTTCATCATAGCTTTCAAGCAATCCTAGCTTTTGTGAATGAGCATCCCATGCTGCCCTATATGCCGTTCTTCCATCCTCACCTTTTGTATCATCGTCATTTCTGTGAGCCTCACGGTATACACTATATAAAATCTCATTGATTTTCTCCGACACTTCGTCCCCCGCAATATCAATACCTACATTTCCACTGCCTGTAGCATTACTTACGTCCATCATTGACACTGCTTTACTAAATGTCGTATTTGTTGCAGCCGGAGTCTGAACTCCTGCCATAGAAACCGTCATAACTCCTGCGAGAGTCATGGCTGCCACTTGTTTAAAATTTCTCATATTTCCTCCTTTTAGTCTCTGATTTTTTCATGCGTCACTATAATTATTTATTTTTCTACGCACTACTCTTTCATTTTATTCATGTTACTTTTAAATTATACCATTAAAATTATCATATTAATTTGTAACATTTCGCCTTATTCTGACACAGTTCGACTTTCAGGAGAGAGCGTTTTTCCACAAAAGCAACCTTATGTGTTTTTATATCGGACCAGAGATTTGTCTTCCACTTCATTTTCCTATACAATTAAAGGTCCGGCTTTACGCCAGACCCTTAATTGTTTTTGTAAAAATTGTAAAAATCACATTTCTTATTTGCCCACGATTTACTATAACACTATAGGCACTTTAATAAATTCTTATAATATTATTTCAACTTATTTTACTCTAATTTTTCTATAAGAACTCCAATTTCCATAATATACTTTTTTACCTGTTTTATAATATGCTCTTACACGAATATAATATGTTTTTCTTCTTAATGTTAAATATTTATAATATGCATTTCGTCTTGCTTTTAAATATTTAGCTTTTGATGCTGATTTCTTTAGCCCATACTGAATCTGATATCCTGAAGCTCCATCTGCTGAGTTCCAGCTGATTCTTATGTTTCTTCCATAGTTTATATATGCACTAGGTTTTGCCATCTTTTTAGGTTTTACAATAACAGTAACAGTCTTTGATACATTACTTCCATCCAATGCTGATGCTGTTATTTTAACTTTTCCGGCACGTAAAGTAGTCACTACACCTGTTTTTTCGTCTACAGTTGCAATGCTGGTATCTCCCGAAGTCCACTCAACGCTTTTATCTGTTGCATCTGCAGGTAACACATTTGCTGTAAGTACTAATGTTTTTCCAGCTGCAACTACCTGATTTCCAGATATTCCAATGCTTGAAACAACGTTTTTATATTCATATTTTAAAGTATATTTACCGGTATAACTTCCACATGGTCGAATTTTTATGTAATAAACTCCCGGTTCCAATGTTTCTTCATACGTATATGTTTTAGGTGTTGTCTCTGATGCTCCATATATATTTTGTTCTTTTACTGACACAAAATCTTTATTCCAAAGTTGAAAATATGAATCTTCAATTGTAGCTGTGTAATAAAATATAACTGTCTTTCTTTCATTCAAAGTAAATTTATAAAAATCTACTGTGTCATCTATTGATAAAAATCCTGTAACTAAATTTCCATTTCCTAATGCCATAGCATTTACAAATGTATTATTAT
>OGPD01001799.1_pt1 | contig 15418 bp, 5 predicted proteins | sample 1552861 | NCBI WGS metagenome assembly OGPD01 (sample SAMEA2580280, study PRJEB22360) | human gut metagenome | biome: human gut; feature: human-associated habitat; material: faeces | place: Denmark | collected 2008/2010
ATGCAAAAATAATTTCCTTTTCCACAATCTCCCTCGCACAAGCCCTTATGTTATTGAGGCATCCTGTCCATTCTAAGGCGTTTTCTGCCTTTAGCTGTTCCGTTATGCCCTGTGCCTGTTTCATACCCTCTATGAGCCTTTCAAAGCGTTCCTGTGCCTGTCTGTTGATGTCGGCAAGGTAGGCGTTTAGCCTGCCGCTTGTAAGAAGATTGGTGTATGTAACTTTACGGTACTGTTTTAGATAATCTAAATGCCGTTGCCCCCAGATGCCTATTGCCTGTTCTTCTTCGGCGGGTACAGTTAAGCACGGTATCAAATAATCCCCTTGCCTTTCGTATTTGCCGCCCAGTTCCTCAAATAATGATTTTGCCATTGTCTGTTACCTCCACATTCTTTTTTATTTTGAATGTCCGCAAAATCCGTCCTACATCAGACGGTTTCCAGGGGCAGTCCAGATGATGCAGTGCAAGTAATCTGTCCTGGACGTTGGTACCAGCACCGAGTTTCGGAGTGGAACCCATCAGGATTCTTACCTGCCCTGCCCGCACCTTTGCAAACAGCTCCGCTTTTCTTACTTCCGTATTATATTCATGAATAAATGCGATCTCCTCTTTCGGGATTCCCCGTTCCACCAGCTTGTTTCTTACATCATCATACACGTTGAATGTTCCATCATTTTTCGGTGTGCTGAGGTCGCAGAAGATCAACTGGGTAGCCTGTGTATCTTTTCCGTCCTCCCATACCTGGAAAGCATTCTCCACACAGGCATTTACCTTGCTTTCCCCTGCATCCGGTAGCATATCATTCAAAAGCCTCTGGTCTAATGCACATTTTCTTCCGTCATTGGTAATCTTGAGCATGTTATCTACCCTTGGATCTACTGCACCGCCCCTGACCTGTTCTGCACGTTCCGAAAAGGCTTCCACCATTTCTTTCTGTTCCTCACTCGGCTTTAATACTTCATTGATATATTCTGCTTCCGGTACAGGAAGATTCAGCATATCTGCAGTCTGAATATCCGCAGCTTCTTTAAATATGGAAATCAGTTCTGGAAGATTAAAGAAACGGGCAAATCGTGTTTTTGCACGATAGCCCGTCCCTTCCGGTGACAATTCGATTGCCGTAACTGTTTCTCCAAAAGTTGCTGCCCACGAATCAAAATGTCCCATTCCCATATTCATTAAAGTATCATACTGGAGGTATCTCATAATGGTGTATAATTCAGTCATACTGTTTGATACAGGTGTTCCCGTTGCAAACGTGATTCCCTTTCCCCCGGTAATCTCATCCATGTACCTGCATTTCATAAACATATCTGAACTTTTCTGTGCATCGGTCTGTGAAATGCCTGCCACATTCCGCATTTTTGTGTATAAAAAAAGGTTCTTGTAAAAATGTGACTCGTCCACAAACAGCCTGTCCACGCCTAGTTGCTCAAAAGTCACCACATCATCCTTTCGTGTCTGGTCATTCAGTTTTTCCAGTTTTGCTTTCAGGGTTTTCTTTGTCTTTTCCATCTGCTTGATCGTATACTGCTGTCCCGCTTCCTCTTTTGCTGCTTCAATAGAATAGGTAATATCTGCGATCTGATCTTCCAACAATGAAATCTGCCTTTCCCTGGAAAGCGGGATTTTCTCAAACTGGCTGTGTCCGATAATGACCGCATCATAATCCCCTGTTGCGATTCTGGAACAGAACCGTTTTCTGTTTGCCGGTTCAAAGTCTTTCTTCGTTGCCACCAGAATATTTGCTCCCGGATATAAGCGTAAAAAATCGCTTCCCCACTGTTCCAGCAAATGGTTCGGAACCACATAAAGACTCTTTTGTGCCAGTCCCAGACGCTTGCTCTCCATACCGGCTGCGATCATCTGGAACGTCTTGCCTGCACCTACACAGTGTGCAAGCAGGGTATTATTTCCATAAAGGATATGTGCCACCGCATTTTTCTGATGCTCCATCAGCTTAATTTCCGGATTCATTCCGACAAACTGAATGTGACTGCCATCATATTCCCTTGGCCGGATGCTGTTAAACCGTTCATTATAAATTTTGCAGAGTGTTTCCCGTCGGCTCATATCCTTAAAAATCCACTCTTTAAACTCTTCCCGGATCAGTTCCTGCTTCTGCTGTGCCAGGGTGGTTTCTTTCCGGTTCAGTACCCGGTGTTCCCCATCCGCATCATGTATTGTGTCATAGATTTTTGTGTCACGCAGATTCAGTGCATCCTCCAACAGCCTGTAAGCATTTGCCCTTTGTGTTCCGTAAGTTGCGGTGGAAAGCGGGTTATTGCTGCTGTCCACGTTCTTTCCTTTTACGTTCCATTGTCCGGTCACTTCTGCATACTGTACTTTGATACGCTCATAATTGATATGCTGTCGTGGTGTATGGAATGTTTCTGCCATGAACTCTGTAATATAGTCCGGCGAAATCCATGTTGCACCAAGCCTTGCTTCAATCTCGGAAGCGTCCAGATCTTTCGGCTGTACCCGTTCCAGTGCCTGTACATTGACCATATATTCCGGGTGGTTCTCTGCAAACTGCTTTGCAATGTTCAGCTTCTCCCTGACATTCCCGGAAAGATACTCGTCGGATGGCTCCCATTTATCCGTAAGCGGATTCTTGAAGATAACACCTGTAAGCTCCTCTGTGACCTCCTCCTCTGTTTTTCCGGTAAGCTCCATCATATAAGGAATATCCACTTTTGCCTTTTCCCCGATAGATACCGCCAGTGCCTCACTTGCAGTATCTACCGATGTTACCGGCTCTGCCCTGCGGATCGTCCTTTTCGTAAATATGTCTGCTTTCCGCTTCAACTCGCCCTTTTCGTCCAAAAATTCAAGGGAAGTCAAAAGGCAATAGCTGCTGTCCATGCTGAACGCTCTTTTATTCGCATTGCTGCTGAGTAGTCCATATTTTGCAGTAAAGCTGTCATAAACCTGATTCAATTCAGCCTGTAAGCTGGCAACCTCTTCATCACTGCATTCTTCCAACTGCCGTTCCAGAAGCCTGTTTGTTGCATCCCGGATGGCAACCATGCCTCTGACACGTTCGCCTGTCACAACGGGAAGTTCCATCTTATTCATAACAGAATTTTCCCTGTAATAAATATCCTCTCCGACAAGTGCAAAGCTGAAGTTCTTAATGTTCGGATCTGCCGGTATGGATACCACCTGTTCTTCCAGTTCCGTATCCAAAATCTCCTGCTCTGTGATAGTTCCCTGGATATACTTTACCGCTTCTTTTATCTGCTCTGCCAGATCTGCTCCCTCTTTTGCCTTTACTGTTACTTCCTGTTTTCCGTACTGGGTACTTTCTGTTGTGAAATCCCCAAGCACCATTTCCGGGTGGTCAGCAAAATAAGAATTGACCGTATAGCCTTCTGATGTGGTTTTTAACTGTACCCAGTCTGGCTCTGTGATCGCAGCCCTGTCCCTTTTCTGGAAAAACAGAATATCCGCAACCACACTGGTATTGGCATTTCTCTGGAAAGCATTGTTCGGTAAGCGGATTGCCCCAAGCAGGTCTGCCCGGTTTGCAAAATACTGTCGGACTTCCGGATTCTGTTTATCCATTGTACCGCTTGATGTGACAACTGCCACCACTCCTCCCGGACGTACCAGGTCTAAGGATTTTGCGATAAAATAATCATGGATCGTAAAATGGTATCTGTCATACTTGCGGTCACTGACCTGATATGCCCCAAACGGTACATTTCCAATCACACAGTCAAAAAAGCTGTCCGGGTAACTGGTTTCCTCAAATCCCTGTACTGCAATCCTGTTCTTCTGGTAAAGCTGTTTCGCAATCTGCCCGGAAACCGGATCAAGCTCCACGCCATACATATTTGCAGCACTCATGCTTTCCGGTAAAAGTCCCATAAAGTTACCAACTCCACAGGATGGTTCCAGGATATTTCCCTGTTTCAGTCCCATATTTCCAAGTGCTTCATACATAGCCTTGATAACTGTCGGAGAAGTATAAAAGGCATTCAGCGTTGATGCCCTTGCTGCACTGTATTCTTCTGGCGTGAGGACTCCTTTTAACTGCGTGTATTCCTCTGCCCAGGCACTGTTTCTTTCTTCAAAAGCCTGGGGAATACCGCCCCATCCAACATATCTCGACAACACTTCCTGTTCTTCCGATGTTGCTAATCTCTGATCCTGTTCCAGTTCTTTCAGCAGCCGGATAGCTTCCATATTTGCTTTAAACTTTGCCTTCGGACCGCCAGCACCAAGGTTATCGTCCGTAATATGGAAATTATGAGGTTCCTGTTCCTGCACCTGTTCATTCTGCAGATATGGTAAAAATTCTCCCTCATAGCCAAACAGTTCGTTCTCCCCTGGAATATAATTTCGTCCGGTTTCCATACACCGGAAAATATCAGCTTTTGATGAACCACTCGCTTCGTAGAATCCTGCATAGGAATATAAAATATCTTCTTCTCGCTCGTAGGTAGTCAAGTGCAATTCTGTATTTCCTCTTGTCTGGTTTACCAGTTCTTTCCCTTCCAGACCTTGCGGAAGAATCCCCACTGCTTCAAAATGATACCCCTGATATTCAAATACATTCTCGTCCCACTGTTCCTGTACAACTACATCTTCTGGCTCAGATTCTGGTTCCCCTTTTTGTACCTCCTCCATTTCTGCAGACGATTCTTCCACTTCTGGTTCTTCTGTATTTTCTTCTGGTTCGGAGGCACTCACAATATCAAATAAAGACATCTGGTATCCATCTAAGCCATCTGCCTGATCTGGTACTTCCTGTGCTGGGAAAATCGTATAGCTGCCTTCCACATACTGATGTACTTCCGTCAATAGCTGTAATTTCTTCTCATAAGTTTCATTCACTGATTCAAAATCCAATGGCAGCATTGCCAGTGCATCGTCCATCGCCTGTAACAATTTCTGCGACTGCCCCGAATCATTCAGCATAACAGGAAGTTCTTTTCTTGCTTCTTCATTAAAGAAATCCTGCTTGAACGGACGCTCGATTTCTTCTGGCAGCCTTGCATAAAAACTGATCACTTTTCCTGCAATCCGTTCCCTCTCATATTCCGGCATACGGGAATAATCTGCGGAACGTAAGAACTGCTGGTTATCAATCAGATAGCCGATTCTTTTTGCAACTTTTGCCCAGGGCAGCAACACCGAAGTATCTGGATTCCCATAGTCCCCTCTCTCCAGCTTCAAACCTTTCCCATCATAATCTGCATGTGAATTGTCTGCTCCACATAAAGCATGGCTCTGACCGCCTATCCCATATTTTTCCTTGATAAAATCTGTCCTTGCCTTATCATCTCCATTCAGAAGATAAAAAGAATAGGTAGAAAGCCTTCCATCCGAATACGGACCGCCACCGGCAAGAAAAGCATCTATTTCATCTTGAGTAATAAATACCTTATGTTCCTGCCATGCGAATTCATCTCTGGCATTGTATGGAATTACTTCTGCTGCAAATTTCTGAAACTGACCGGATATTCTGATTGGATTATAGGTGCGGAACCGCATAATGCTTTTATCTTCCTCATAAGCCATTGCCAGTCCTTCCAGACGCTCGTTCAGATCTGCCAGCCACTCCGGCTCTGTTAGTTTCTCTTCCAGATAATCAGTAATTTCCGGATAAATACTGTGAAGATGTGGTAAATCCTCTTCATCAAAGACAAGTTCTGCTACACCCTCTGCCATATCCGCTTTCATATAGGCAAGTGCCTGGGCATGTTCCTTTATCGCATTCTCCCTTGCAACATCAAGTACAGACTGTGGTGCATACTCGCCTTGCTTCAAAAGCTGATGGATACGACCACTCACATCTTCCCAGGATAAAAACGCCTTATCCAGAATCTGATCGGTAACCGTATGCCCTACTGCAATCTGCAATCCCGTTTCGTCAAACCAGACAGAATATTCCATGCCATTGATTTCAAAGCCCTTTCCACCAGTCCCATACTCCCGCTTCACAAACTCTGTATATTCTTCCGGTGTCTGTTCACTCATAAAATTATAGATAATACGAAGCTGGCTCTTGCTTCGGTTTCCTCCGGTTCTTAAAACCTCATCGACCACCTCACTTGGAATGGCAATCTCCCCGGCATAGAGGGCAGCTATTCTGTTTTCGATTTCCCTTTTCTGTTCATTTACAGATGGAAGTTCGGGCAAAGATAAAGCAGAGGCAATTTCTTCCTCTGCTTTACTTAACTGATCTTCACTTGTGTCTTCAATTAGCTGTACACCAATTCCGTCAAGATGCTCTCTTCCGCTGTTGCCGTCAGACTGTTCATATGTGCTGTCCACGCCATCGGGTTCTCCTCTTTCGATGGTGCCGGATTCTTCTCCAACAGTTTCGCCATCTGTACTTCCAATCTCTTCTGTGCTGTTTTCTCGATCTCTTCCAGATGGCTGTTCAGTTTCCCGGTCAGTAACAGGCTCTGATACAGGCTGTTCTTGTGTTCCTTCAGAAATGTCCTCCGCAGCATTCCGTATTTCCCAATCTGTACCTCTGTCTCCTGGATTGTCAGATTCGGAAACAGATAATCCCCTTTGCGATGATATGTCAGTCCCATGCTCATTTCCTCCTTCATCTTCCTGTGAATATTCGTTTTCTATGATTCTGTTGTTGTTTTCTTCACTTTCACGAATTAACGTGTTAAATTTATTATAATTCCTTTCCTCAGAATTTTCAATACCCTTTTTCATTTCTTCTAATGAAATACGGTGTACAAATCTTCCAATATCCACTAGCACAGACTCACTGGCCATGCTCGTCGCATTTCCAATAAATGTCAGCACTGATAAACTGTTATAGTCTGTGATATGTACGAAGTCCATTTCTTCCTGCCGTTCCAACGGATCAAGTCCGCATCTGGAAGCCAGCGTATAATAAATGCTGTCTGTCAACAGACTGCGAAATTCACTGCGTATGGTATCTTCTTCCAGCTCCTCCAGGTACGTTCCTTCCATCACATATGTCAAGCCATCCAGGTATTCATCCAGATTTTCTTCTACCATATACTTTGCTGTTGCCATCAGTGCATCAGAAAGACTTCCTGTATCTTTAGCTTCCAGTCCATAAACTTCTTCTAAATGGTTTAATAACTCCTCCTGTTGCTTCTCCTGCAACCGCCACAGGTAAGGGGTTCTTCCACCTTTTACCTTATGAGTATCCTGAATATCAAATACATATCGGAGTCTTGTTTTCTGCATGGTTTCATCCAAAAGAGCAATTCCCTTTGCTCCTCGGTTTACCCACCGCAGCATTTTTTCATTCCATAATTCCAGCGAAGCACAGGCAGTTGCTTTTGGACGCTGCGCGTGGATCAAAAGCTGATCCATAAATGGATACCGATACAGTCTGGCTGCAGTATCCAGATAATTCATCCAGTCCCTTGGTGAACTGCTGATACGGGTTGCATGATACTCCGCAAGTCCCCGTATCTCATCTAAATGAGCCATAACTCATTCCTCCTTCCGTCTGTGCCTTATTTCTTCTTTTTAGGAAATTCCAGACTGAATCTGGCTTTTCCATCTTCTAACCCTAATACCAGATCGGCATCAAATTTGCTGTCTTTTTTCTTGGAATACAGTCCTTTCACATGGGTACGTCCATTTTTCAGAAGCTCCACCGCCATCTTTTTATCCATCGACTTTTTCATACTTTCCAGAAAGCGGTTCGACTTCCACAGAGCAAACTGACAGCTTCTGTCAGAGCAGTAATAATTGGTCTTACCCTCATATACATCAGAACCGCATACCGGGCATTTCCCGATTACTTCCTTTGCAATCTGAAAACGGTTCCGTTCTTCTTCCGAAATTGCCCTGCACATAGAAAGAATCTCATTAATCATGGATACAATCCCATTCATAAATTCATCTTCCTGGATTTCCCCCTTTTCCATCATCAGAAGCTGATTCTCCCATTCTGCTGTCAGGCCTGCAGATTTCAGATTCTCCGGCATTACATGAATCAGCTCACATCCTGCTACGGTAGGAAGAATCTGTTTTCCTTTACGTTCTGCATAACCGGAAGATACCAGCTTCTCAATGATATTCGCTCTGGTTGCCGGTGTCCCAAGTCCTTTTTTCTCTGTTTCAGAATCAAATTCCTTATTCCCCGCTGTTTCCATCGCAGCAAGCAGGGTATCTTCGGTAAACATCTTCGGCGGGGAAGTATAATGTGTACTCTTCTCTGCCTTCACAGAGGCAAGAGTCATTCCTTCCTCATATCCTTCTGGAAGTTCTGTCTTATGATCCGGTTCGTCAGGTTTCTTATCCTTTACACAGTATTTCCGAAAGGCTTCTTCCACTTCTTTGAAGCCCATCTGTACAGGCAGCTTTCCCTTTGCAGTAAATTCATGTTCTTTGCACTGTACGGAAATTTCTGTCTGCTCATAAAGGTACTCTTCCCCTGTTGCCTGAACAAGCTGCTGTCCGATCAGCATCAGCAGATTTTTCTTTCCACTGGAAAGTCCTCCCATGCCTTTTTCCATTGCTTCTTTTGTCGGCAGTATTGCATGATGATCAGATACCTTTGCATTATTAACCACACGATCTATGTTACCTCTAGTCTGTCCAGATTCCAGAAACGGAAGAAAATCTGTCATGCCTTCGGCAAGCATTTTTACCGTTTCTTTCATATCTTCGGTTACATACTGACTGTCTGTTCTCGGATAGGTAACCATCTTTTCTTCGTACAGCTCCTGCAGCATATCCAATGTCTTCTGGGCAGTGTATCCAAAAAAACGATTTGCTTCCCTCTGCAGACCGGTCAGATCATAAAGTTTTGGTGGGAAAGTCTTTTTCTGCTCTCTTTTTACCCTTGTGACCAGTGCTTCTGTCCCATCACAAAGTTTTCTTAATTCTTCCGCTTCCATTTCTAACGGGATACTCTCTGATGTTACCATAAGTTTCCCATCTGACAGAGAAACCTTATAATAGGCTTCTTTCTTGAAATGCTCGATCTTCTCTTTTCTTTCCGTCAGCATGGCAAGCGTCGGTGTCTGTACCCTGCCAACTACCAAACGCTTAAAATATCTGGTTGTGTAGGCTCTCGTTGCGTTCATTCCAATCAACCAATCCGCCTGTGCCCTGCATACCGCAGCATTACAAAGCCCTGCATATTCTCTCCCGTCAGTTAGGGACTGAAATCCTTTCTGAATGGCTTCATCTTCCATTGAACTGATCCACAGACGCTTCACTGGTTTCTGACAGCCTGCCAAATCATAAACTCTTTTAAAAATCAGTTCTCCTTCTCTTCCGGCATCACAGCCATTGACCAGATATGCTACATCTGCCCGGTTCATTAAGCCGCATAGCACATCAAACTGCTTCTTTTTATCTTCTGATACCTGAACTTTCCATACTTCCGGAATGATCGGCAAATCCTCAAACTGCCATTTTGCATATTTTTCATTATAAATTTCCGGTGGTGCATATTCTGCCAGGTGTCCCAGACACCAACTGACAATGCAACTGTTCCCCTCCAGATACCCGTCCTTTCTCTGATAAGCAGATAAATTTTTTGCAAGGCTTTGTGCCACGCTCGGTTTCTCTGCAATCACTAAAAATTTCGCCATGTTTTCCTCCTGTTCCTGTCAAAAAGGCAGTCCATAAAGAACTGCCCTTTCTCCATACCTTATGCTTTTTTGTTATTTCTGCTGATCTTCCGCATTTTCTTCATCTTCATTGATGTAACTGTCATCAGCAAATTCCAGGCCTTCCTCTACAATACCGTCCTCTTTTTTCTTTCGGAATTTACTTAAAGCAAAAGCAGCTAAACCACCGAATACCAGTACAATGCCGCCGCCCAGGATCGCAGAACCAAACATTTTATTACCACCGGATTCTGGATTCACTTCTGTTTCTGGCTGTACGGTAGTTTCTGGTTCTGGTGCTGCAGTCGTTTCCGGAAGAACAACTGCTGATTCCTCTTTTTTCTCGGTTTCCTCGTTTTCGTCTAAGAACTCTGCCAGATCATTTTCATCTACCAGTGACATCATGTACACGTTCTCGGAAGTACCGGAACGGTCAATGACCATATAAAAGGTATTTCCATTCTTTGTCTGTACAGTCAGAAACTGCTTGGAACTGTCATTCTCCTTATCATCCACAAGCTGTCCGTTTCCCGGTGTGGAAAACGGTGTTTCCTCTGTGGTAGGCTGCTCTGCCGGCTGTTCTTCTATCACCTGTTCCACTGCTTCTGTCTGCTCTGCATTTTCATTTGCCTGTGCAAATGCAATCACACTGGCAGAACCCATCAGTATTGTTGACGACAACATAATCATCAAAATTTTTTTCATTACTTTATTCTTCATCTTCCAAATCCTCTCTTTCTTCTATCAGTCCGGTTAACATTTCGCTATCCATATTTTCTTCTTTCTTTATACCTGTTTCAGAACTATCCATAGAAAGATTGCCCTCTTCATCAAACTGCATGGTAACTGTTCCGTTCTGAATTCCATCCAGAAAAGTCAGCATCTTTCGGCTATCCATTTTCATGGAACGGATTGCCTTAATGATTTCTGCATCTTCCATCTGCTTTTTCTGGATTCTCAGTTGCCTTACATGCTCCTGCAATTCCAGAATCTTGTTTTCAGTTTTCTGAATATCATCCAGAACCTTTTTTAATCGCATATTCATCTCTCATTCACTCCCTTCTAGTGAAGTCTGCCAAATGCCATAAAATGTTGCTGCCAGTAAGAACTTGCAATGCTTGTATACTGAATCGGATTCCCGCAATGAATCATCATGTTATTTCCTACATAAATTCCAACATGGCTCGCTCCCGGCGTATCATAAGTTCCCTGGAAAAAGATCAGATCTCCCGGTTTTGCATCAGATGGAGATACATAGGAACAATAAGAACGAAGTCCGTCCGCTGTTGTTCTTCCCACGTTCCATCCATTTCCGCAATTATTGATTACCCAGCATACAAAACCAGAGCAATCAAAACTGGTAGATGGCGATGCACCGCCCCAGACATACGGATAACCCAGATATTTTTCCGCTTCCCGGATCATCTTGGCAAACTGCGGATCAGAAAGTGCTTCTGCCGGAATATCATATCCAAAGCCTGCCCCACCTGTCGGAATTGTGTTAAGGTCAAACAGATAATCACGATTTCCATAGTATTTGTTGTAAGCGTCATACTGCTCCTGTTCCTTGTCTGTCATACGGTTTCTTAAAACTGCATCCAGGTTATGGTTCGTAAGTGTTACATCCAGCCGGTTCACTTCTCTTGTTGTCGTTACTTCCACTTCCTGACTTCCATTGCTGTCTGCTATGTATGCTTCCCAGGTCTGATGCCCATGTGCTGACGCAGAAGCATGACCGCCGTAGAATACATCAAACTGCACACCATACTGTGCAAAATTTCCGGTATCCTCAACTACATACTCCACACCATTCATAATGACATGGGTTCCCATTGGCACAAATGGATTAGAAGCATCCACCGCAATCGTGTGATTCGCCTGTGGATACGCTCCACTTGCAGTCGGGCCTCCACTCCACTGCCCGCAACAAATCGGACAGTTGCAATATCCACTGGTCACAACCTGTCCCAGTGATTCTCCAACCCTGACTGTTTTCTTTTCTGTTACGGTTTCTCGTGTTGAATCCGCATATAATCCATACTGTTCCCTGAAAATCTCCTGAATCTCATCCGCAACCTCGGCATAGGTAAAACCGCCATACTTGACTGTCAAATAAGAAATAAGCTGATACGGATTGTGTCCGATCTCATCAATCTGAAACTGGAACTCATCATAGTCGGAATGGTTTGCTTTCATCTGATTGATCTGCTCATTCAGTGCATTTTCCAATGCCACATAAGCATTTTCCGCAGCATAAATATCCTCATCCTCACTGGAATAACTGGTAGAAATAATAGCATTGGAACTGCCCTGGAATAACGCAGCACAGCTTGACAGGCTCGTTGCCATTAACGCAAACAGCAGCACCAGAACTCCTATGGACAGGAGGATATTTCTGTTCTGTGCCACAAGCTCCTTAACCGCAGCTTTGGCTTTTTCCGTAAATCGCTGTGCATTTACAAGCACTGCGTCCTTCACAGCTTTTCCCTGTTTCGCAGCCTGATATTGCTTCTGGTAACGCTTTTTCTGCAGTAATTTCTTTAATGCAGACTGTTTCTTCTGCTCTGCTTCTTTCTGAACCGCCCTTTTTGCTTCATTGGAAACACTGGTACCAAACTGCAAACGGGATTTTTCTGTTTCTTCCAGAACAGATTCCCTTAACCGATTATTTCTCTGTCGTTTTTCTTTCAACCGTTCCCGAACGTAAATTGACTTTCTTGCAAGACTTTCTCCCGCAAGTTCCATCTGATTTGCTGCATCAAGAGCAGCATTATCATCGGTACCCTCTCTGATTTTTTTCTGACCATAGGCAGATACCGTTTCTGAAACAACGGTTGCTCCCTTTCTTGCCATTCCGCTACCGGGAATCATACCTTTACTTTCATCTTCAAAGGAAAGACGGGATTTTGATTTTTTCTGTTCTTTTAGCGTCTGTTCCCTTTTCGTCTTATCTTTAATCTCTTCCCGAAAGTCTTCCATTGATTTTTCATCAACTTCTGACTTTTCATGGTAGCGTTTCTGCTCTTTTGCTGCATAGGCTGTGACCATCTTTTTCTTTCGGTTCTGCCTGTCCGGTTCTGTTATTTCAGAATCACGTTCAAATTTCCGTTCCGGATGCCCCCGGATACTTTCTTTCCGAAGTCTGGAACGTGAAACAGACGGAGATTTCTCCCCGCCTGCTTTATCATCACTCATTTCTGAGTTTTCCATTTCTTCCGCTTCTGCAATTTCTTCCTGTTCCAGAAAAGCGTGTCTGGACTGCAGTCTGTGTTTTCCTTCTTTCACTCCCTCAACTGTTTCTTCTGCAGTATGAGTTTTTCTGACCTTTCCAAAGTCCAGCTCCTGTTCCCTGTGTCCGGCTGTTTTCTTCTCATCAGCCTCACGCCCGGTAATCCGCTTTTCCTTTTTACTGCGGAGATTTTTTTCCCTAAGTCCATCCCGGCTCATCTTCTGGACAGTCTTGTCCCTTGCTTTATATTCATGCTCCTGCATGGTCATCATCTCCTGATCTATGGTAATTTTCCGTTTTATTCCTTTCCGTTATTTTTCTTTGCAACCAGTACCATACGCCCATTTTTCTGGGAATACTCACAAGTAGACAGTGTAAGTAACTTATCTCTGTATTTTGCTGTTGTTCCTGTCTGATAAAGCGACTTTTCCTTAACGGAAGCAACAAATTTTTTATAATCATCCACTGTTCCTGCTTTGATAAAACTGTAATAATCAAAATCATTTCCTGTATAAACGGGTGTTGTAAATGCTGCAAATATCTGATACTGTTCATTTCCCCATATCGTGCGGAACAGGATTGTCGGATGTTCTTCGTAAAATCTTTCGTCCTTATATTTCTCAAGGTCAGCAAACATCTTCCCACTGTTCATGTGATGTCCATATATGATCAGATTGTCCGAATCTCCTGGTACACATTCCTCTGCCAAAAATAAGCAACCATTTGCAGAATATTCCCCGTTGAAATCTCGATGCAGATAATAATTTTTATCTCCGGGCCGGTACATGACCGGATAGTCTATTCTCGTTCCATCAATGGTCAGCCAGCCAATACAATCCGGATTTTCTTCATGCAATGCCAAAATTCCAGCATCTATCTCTATCAAAGAATCGCCGGAAGCATCTTCTTCCGATTCATCCTCTCTTTTCTGCATTAGCTCCTGCAGTTCCTGCTGTAACTGATTATCCTGTCTTTCCTGCATAAAAAATCCCATTAAGAAATACAGACTGATCGTAAGCAATATAACAGATATAGAAAGTAACAATCCTGCCACCCATTTTCTCATACTCTGCTGTCACCCCTTTAACTATCGTCTCTGCCTTTGATGCCGAGTTTTTCACGCTTCTCTACATCTTCCGGTTTCGATGACATTAACGCATAAAGCATAAGGGTATTATCGAATCTGTCCTTAAATGGAATAATTGTATTTCCATAAAAAATCAGCCCTTCTCCCTCTCCACTGTTTGTTACATAGGAAAGCTGGTGTGTTGAAATATTAAGCTGCTTTGCCAGAATCTGTCGATCCCCGGATGCCTGGTTGAGCATCAGGATAAAGTCTGAGTTTTCAAAGATATTCTCGATTTCCCTTGAAGCAAGCAGGTCTTTTACGTTCTGCGTGATACCAGTCGGGATACCGCCCCACTTACGGAATCTTTTCCAGATTTCTACACTGTATGCTGCTGTCTGTTCTTCTTTCAGCAACAAATGGAACTCATCAATGTAATATCTGGTAGACCTATGAGCAGAACGGTTGACTGTTACCCTGTTCCAAACCTGATCCTGAACAATCAACATACCAAGTTTTTTAAGCTGTTTACCAAGGTCTTTAATATCGAAACATACCAGACGATTGTTCAACTCTACATTTGTACGGTGATTAAACACCTTCAGGGAACCATTTACATAGATTTCCAGTGCCGTTGCCAGCCGCTGCGACTCAGCCTCTTCCTGTTTGCGAAGCAGATTATATAGATCTTCCAGGATTGGCATTTTCTCCGGAACCGGTTCTGAAAGATAGTCCTGATATACCAGACGCACACATCGGTCAATGATTGTTTTTTCCACTGGTTCCAGACCGTTTTTTCCTCCTACTACCAGTTCACAAAGCGAAAGGATAAAATCTGATTTCAACGATAGCGGATCGTCATCATCCGCATAATTGATGTTAATATCCATTGGATTGATGTAATCATGACTGGTCGGAGAAATACGGATAACCTGCCCGTTAAATGCCCGGACTAACGGAAAATATTCACCCTCCGGATCACAGATGATAATGTCGTCTTTTGTGACAATAAATACATTGGTAATCTCTCTTTTTGCCGCAAAGGATTTACCAGATCCAGGAGTACCAAGTATCAGACCATTGGGATTTTTCAGCTTTTTCCGATCTGCCATGATTAAGTTATTAGACAGGGCATTTAACCCATAATAGATAGATTCCCCACCCATAAACAGTTCCTGCGTCGTAAATGGAACAAAAATAGCTGTCGATGTGGTAGTCAATGCCCGCTTGATTGGAATCCAGTTTCTTCCAAGCGGCAAACTGCTCATAAGGCCCTGCTCCTGCTGATAGTCCAGTCTTTTTAATACACAGTTGTATTTCTGTGCAATACCTGCCGTCTGAAATACCGCATTTTCCAGCTCCTGTTTATTTTTTGCTGTATTTAAAAACACCACAGTCACAAGAAACATTCTTTCATTCCTTGACTGTAAATCTTCCAGAAGTCTTTTCGCTTCCCCACCGTATGTATTCAGGTCAGACGGTAATAGCGATAGGTAAGCCTTTGAAGTTATCTCCAGCTTTTCCCCCGCTTCACACC
>OGPD01001835.1_pt1 | contig 15184 bp, 15 predicted proteins | sample 1552861 | NCBI WGS metagenome assembly OGPD01 (sample SAMEA2580280, study PRJEB22360) | human gut metagenome | biome: human gut; feature: human-associated habitat; material: faeces | place: Denmark | collected 2008/2010
ATACAATAATTTCTTATGGAAACGATAAACAATTACTAATAAAAAAATATGATTATTTTATAGAAAAATGGAATTATTATTTACACGATCTTGATTATAAAGAGCAAAAGGTTTATATGCGAATTAAAAAGAAAATTGATAAAAAGGTAAAATTGCAATTAAAATAATTATATTTTTCAAAATTCTATTGATTTTTTACTTTTTATATGATATAATTGTTACTGTTAGTTTTTATATACTATGTATGTTACACATAAGGAGACGTATTGAAGCGGTCATAACGGGACTGACTCGAAAACGAATGACCTTTTTGGAAGTACCTCTCCGATATTCCTTGATTTTTCAAGGCATTTAGCGTATTATTAACAACTGAATACTTCTTAGTTCTCTCCATCAGTTCTCTCCTTTTTCCGAAGTGATTTTAGGGCTGATGTGAAGATAAATATTAGGAGTGGTATCGAAGCGGTCATAACGAGAACGACTCGAAATCGTTTGTACCTTTGCGGGTACCGTGGGTTCGAATCCCACCCACTCCGCCAGAAACAACGCTCACAAGCGGTTTTGCCGTTTGTGGGCTTTTCTTATTTCCAAACGTGCGATGATGAGTTCTCTCCTAAAAACCGTCTGTTCTCTCTTTAAAAATATCACTACTCGAACTCCATTCCTATGTATTCGGCGTATCCATTATATCTGATACGCCACTTTTTGTCAGCAGATTGCGTCTAAAGCTCCGCTTAATCCGTTTACCATAGCATCCGCCGAGGACAATTTTGAGTTATAGTCCAGATGGGCATATACATTTGCTGTGGTAGAAAAATCGCTATGCCCAAGCCACTCCTGTATTTGCTTCATCGCCACACCGTTTGCAAGTAAGAGAGAAGCACAACTATGGCGAAGATCGTGGAAGCGAATGTGCCGCAGGTTATTTTTTTCAAGGAGCTTTGGAAATGAAGCGGTCAGATAGTGGGGCGATATAAGTGTCCCCATTTCATCAACGCATATATACTCCAGATAATCCTTATTGTAACACTTGCCGCATACCCGTCTGTATTCCTTTTGTTTCTCTTTGAGTGTCAGCAGTTTTTCTTTGAAAACAGGCACAAGTGGAAGTGTCCTCATACTTGATTTTGTTTTCGTGGTGTCTTGTGCAATCTGAACGTGCTTACCGTCAATGTTGCAGGAAGTAACCGTATGCTTAATGGTAATCGTGTTGTTTTGAAAATCAATCGCACTCCATTTCAACCCAAGCACCTCACTTCTGCGAAGTCCGTAAAATGCTCCAAGGAAAATCGGTATTTCAAGCCGAGTACCTTTCGCAGCCTCAAAGAGCTTTTCCATTTCTGCGCTGTCATAAAAGCTGCCGATAAATTTATCTGCTTTCGGGCGTTCCACCTTATCAGCAGGATTAACCTCAATAAGTTCGATTTTTACAGCATATTTCAATGCCCTATGAATAACAGCGTGATAATGGATAACGGAACTTGCCTTGACCCTTTTAAGCTGTTCCATATAGAATAATTGGATGTCTGTCGCTTTCAAATTTCCAAGTGTGATTTTTCGTTCTTTGAAATACGGTGTAATTATGCTCTTAGTCATTCCCGCATACGAAGCATAGGTTGTTACGGCGATTGTCGATTTTGCAATTTCTAACCATTGAAGCAAAAAATCAGAAAAAAGCATATCCTCCTGTATGGGTTTACACTCTGGAACAAAGGTCTGCCGTGTTTCCATTAACATTTTTTCGGCTTTTTTCTTGTTTCCCTTTACTGTCAACCCTGTCGGTAACCATTTGGTTTTTCTTTTCCCCGTTTCATCGGGATAGCTCAAAACCATATAAAAATAGCCTTTTTTCTCTTGCAGATGTCCTGCTACCATAATATGACCTCCTTTGCGTAGCACCAATGGACTTCTGCTGTTGACCACTTACATTCTAAAAAATATATGCGGTAAAGTCCAATGTGCAAAGTCAAGCGTTTACGGAAGATTGCACACCTAACCGTAAATATGAAAGAAGGTGGGCTTTTGGTACTCTGTACGCTCTGCCCACCTTCAAGTGTTCTATTTTGTTTTCACGGAGTAATTGATAACCTGTTTTTGTGCTAACACCAAGAGCCTTGCTCATTTCATCAACGGTTAAAATGTCTGGGTATTCTTTTAAGACTAACGCATATATATCTCCAAAGTTCATAAGCTCCTCCTTTTTTCAACTCCGATACTGATGAGAAGAGGAAATTCAAGCGATTTCAAATACTGCTCATCAAGGTGTGTGAGATGTTCTTTCAAGCGGCTTTTATCAATCGTGCGTAACTGCTCAAAGAGAATGATTGAATTTGCAGGAAGCCCCTCAATTTGCCCCAAATATAAGTGTGTAGGTAATTTCATCTTTTTGCGTACACGACTTGTTATGGCGGCAATAATGACCGTAGGACTGTGCTTATTTCCTATATCATTGGAGATAACAAGTACAGGTCGTTTCCCGCCTTGCTCCGAGCCGATAACGGGATTTAAGTCTGCGTAATAGATGTCGCCACGTCTAATTGGCCTTTCCATTATGTTTGACCTCCTATCTGGATATAAGCAGGTAAGCTCTGCCTATGTAGGCAGCCAAACACAAGGAAGTTTTTAAAGTCGGGAGAGCGTAAACAATTCTCTGTTTCCATAGACCGCCTTGTATTTGGCTTTATGATAGGAGCATCTCTATTTGTCCTCGACACCCCGAAGATGCAAATGCGTCATACAACGCAGGGAAGTCGCCAAACGGTCAGCAGCGAACTGACACCACGGGAGTTCCACCCCAACTGTCGGTCTGACAGAGCCGCCCTCATTGCCTGCGACGGTTTTATCACGCTCGGACTGTGACTGGACGGGAGTACCATTATTCTCTTTGTGGGTTATGGCGAAATCGGGAGCCGCCCGATATTTTGAGTCGGTATTTGAACGCTCACCACCTTTCATCGCTGTTCTGCTTGTCGGCAGGTCTTGGCGTACCGCTTCACACGCTTATGCTCATCGCAATCACAAAGAGGAAGTATTTGGCGAATGGGTATTCAGTTGTCAAAGAACTATCCCGTTTTCGCCACACAAAGGAAAACAGGGTGAAGGCTTTTGCCTTACACCCCATAGTCCCTGAGAACACCTTAAATATTAGATGCTCACAAAATATTTTTCAGTTTTTTTCTGAGATGCCACATACGGAAGTTTACCGCATTGACAGATAAGCCACACTTCTCGGATATTTCCAAGCTGCTGTAACCGTCCATTTTCCACAGAGCAATTTGCAGGGTAAGCCTGTCCACCTTAACTAAGGCTTGGTAAAGCTCTTGATTTTCAATGCCATCCAAAAAATCCTCAACGGTTTTCACTTCGGGCTGTACCGTGTCTTCGGCAAATTCTTCAAGGTATGTACACGCATCTTGCAGTCTGCGGTAGTACCTTCTGTCAGAATTGAAAACTGCCCAATCATAGGTGCGGAGTTCTTCAATGGCATCTTCAGCGACACCTAAATCCCGCAACTGCTTCTCTTCGGCTTCTTTCCAGAGCCGCCATTTCTTTTCTTCTCTGCCATAATTAAATGACATTCTATATGCCTCCAATCTGAATTTTTTGAAAAATCCAGATTGGCAGGTGGCGAGCGGCAACCGATGCCAGATACAGGCTTGTCCTTTGTTCCGACAAATAACGACAAACAAAAAACCGCAAAGGCTGTCAGACCTTTGCGGTTATAAGCTATACAAATTCCATTATGTAGATATTTGGCTTCTATTTTAGGGGCATAAGAGTACCAAGAGTAGCTGAGGATTTTTTTAACAAATTATCCCCGCTTTTCCGTAACGCTATGTAGGTAATTGCTGCTTTTGATAAGCAGCAAGGCGCTCAGAGCAGACCAGCGCATAAAAAATCCCTCCAAACTCAAAACGGGTTTAGAGGGCTGTGATATTTTGTTCGGGCGTGACAGAACAGCCCACCAAAGCACCGTTTTTTTTATTTGGTGGGCGCTATGTCATATCCAAAAATGCCGTGCTTTCTCAGCTTTTATTTTCCATCATTTTGCCTTGTTAGATGTTGCCTGAAATACCTGTAGCTCACCTTTTTTCAAGCGAAATATCACATCTGCCTGTTTCGCTAATTCATTTGAGTGGGTAACGATAACAACGCATTTGTTCATCTGATGAGCGCACTCTTTCAGAATTGCAGTTATATCTGCGGCGGTATCCTCATCAAGATTTCCCGTCGGCTCATCGGCAAGAATTACCTTAGCGTCAGAAGCTAACGCACGTGCAATCGCCACACGCTGTTGCTGACCTCCAGATAATTTCAGCACATTTCTTTTGCTTTCTTCATCAGTAAGTCCTACTCGCTCTAAAATAGGTAACGGCGGCAGCTTTGAAGTCAAAGCCACATTTTCTTTGGGGGTTAAATAATCAATCAGGTTATAGCTCTGAAAAATAAACGCTATATTGTTTTTTCGGTGGGTGGAAAGTCCCATTTTCTCAATATCTTGTCCGTCATAAAATATCTGTCCGCTCGTGGGGCTGTCCAAGCCTCCCATAAGCGAGAGAAGCGTTGTTTTACCACAACCAGATGGACCGAGAATAGCGTACATTTTGCCTTCTTCGACAGAAAGATTTATGCTTTTTAGTACCTTTTTCTTGTTCTCATAGGCATATCCAATATCTTTTAATTCCATAACATTCATAATGACTACCTCATTTCATTTTGTAATTGCGATTGTATATTGATTGTTTTACTCCATTTGTGAAAGTATCTGCTTTGGCTTAAGACGCATAGCAGGAATACAGGATACCATTATCGCTATAATCAGCAGAACGCCGCCTGCGATTGCCACCAGAGCGAAATGCTGCGGTGTAACAATTACATTTTCCGCCGCCTTTCCAAAGAGCGTACCGAGCGTTCCCGCTATCTGCTTACTGGATAAATACGCCAGTGGGAAGGCAACGACCGCTATCAACGCAGTTTCAAGTACATACTGCAAAATCACAAAGGGCTTGGCGATACCTACTGCAAGAAGAATACCCATTTCCCTTTTTCTGCTCCGTATGGACATAGATAAAATTAAGATAATCAGTACCATGCTCACAACTGTTATAACGACAATGAGTGTGGTAATCAGTGTGCCAGTATCGGAGAGAGAACTGGAGATATTTTGATACACCTCGTCGTTGGCAGTAATCCTATAATTATTCCAGTTGATAGACGAGAGATTTTGTGCTTCTTTCATTACGCTGTCCAACTGTGCGGCATCTGCAACATAGAAATGTGCCTCTGAAATGCCTTCATTGCCCCAACCTTCAAGTAATCCTTCGGCTGCTTTCATACTGCAAAAAGTATAATTTGAGTAGCTAAAAAAAGATGCGTTATCATACATATTCGCAGCATCATCTTTATCAGCCACAATATCAAAAATACCGACAATTTCCATATCTACTGCGGGAGTATTGTTCTCTGGATAATAAATACCAGTTACGGTATCGCCAATTTTTAACCCATTCCACTCAGCCAGTTCCCGACTAATGATAAGCCCATTTGACATATCCTCAGTAATATGAGAACCTTCTACTAGTTCAAATCTTCCTGACAAAAACATAGAGTTATACTCAGAGTTGTAAGAACCATAGGTATAAAATCCATACTTTTCTGTTCTTAATGCTTCTCCCTTTGCATTAAAATAGTCTTCATGCACGATAAGAGAAGCATCATATCCTGCAATACCATTTACCGATGCTATTTCCTTAATCATATCTTCGGAAATAAACTCCTGTGTACTATAAGTGCCATCGCTGCCATTAGACCAACCGCCCGTAGATAAATCTCTTTCAACTGTAAAACTTGCTCCAGTCGTTCCACGGACTTCCTCTGCCTGTTCCTCCTGTGCATCAGCGATTGCAAGCCCAGACAGCACCAGAGTTGTGATAGACAGAAGCAGGCAGAATATAAGCAGCGTCTTTTTCCATTTTCGGGCGGTATGTAAAACCGCTCTTGTTCCTAAATTCATTGTGTGCCTCCTAACTCATTTGCGATAAGATGTTTTTTGGTTTCATTTTCATAATCGGATATGCGGCAAGTGCTGTGGAAGCCAGACAAAGCACTAATCCAAATCCCCAGACAATGGCATAATCCTCTGCTGAAACGGCTACCACGATTTCCGATAATCCCAAGTCCTCAGTAGACGATTGCGCTTTGTTTTCCTCTGTATCAGTTAGTTCAACCGTTTCATAGGTTTCTGCTGTAACCTGCGATAATAGCCTGCTTCCAATTTGGTCGGAAATCGCCGAGCTTGCGCCATAGGAAATTAGTAGGGCAATCACAGCTACAATCAGAACTTCCAATAGATACTGCATCAGTACAGCACCCTTTGAAATACCCGTTGCCAGATAAACGCCCGTTTCGTGGACACGCCCACGCAGCCGCAAAGTGAGGAACAGGGCAAGCACTAAGAAGCAAATGACAGACACAACTGCTATGGCAATAAAAACAATATTTTGTAAGCCTGTGAGTGACTCTTTCGCATTTTGATAGTCGTTATCATAACGGGTAAGCGTACAGTCGTTCCAATTTACACCCTCGATTTCCTTTACTTCTGACATAATTCTGTCAAGCTCGTCTGGGTCGTTCACATAAAAATCTCCATACTGGACACTTGTTTTTCCTTCCGTCCCGTAAAGCAGATAGGAAACCGTTGAAAGGTCGGCAAACACGATGTTGTCGTACAAATCATAAGAGGGAGCTATACCAACAGAGTCCTGCTCCTTTGTATTCGTAAATATTCCCGCCACTGTTACATCAACAGCACGGTTTTCATTTTCAACATTTGAAAGCCGCATCGTATCGCTCACAGACAGATTATTTCGCTCGGCAAACTTTTCGTGAATAAGAACACTATTCTTATTGGCAGATGTAATGGCAGTTCCTTCCATCAACTCAAACCCGCCGTCCGTAAAATAGCTGTCGTTCTCAGAATTTGTGTTCGCTACAATCCGTCCCGCATTTTCATACCCGTCAGGCACCTGCGCCGCATCTTCGGTGTTAATTTTCAAAGGGTTTCCGTCCGTATCGGAATAGTTGGCATAGGAGTAAGAGCGCAGTGTATAATTGCCACTTAACCCCTCTACGGATAGGATTTGATTAAGTGCGCTTTCTGTGATACCCGTTTCCAACCGCTTTGCATTAACTGTAAAATATCCCATTAGTGCTTTTTTAATGTTGGCATTTGCCGTTTCCGTTGCCGACTGGATAGAAAGACAGGTCAGCATCAGCGTTGCCATCACAAGCAAAAACGCAAGAAGCGTTGCTGTTTTTCCTTTCTTTCGTATTAAGTACAGGCAAGCCCGTTTCATTAAGTTCATTTTCCTGTCACCTCGTTTTTTCTGTGATGAATAGTCTTTTGCGTATAAGACACATTTGCACCTCCTGATTTTAACGCCCATTTTCAAGTAAATACATTCCCATATAAGACCCGCCTTCTATGAGAACACCTTTAAGATACGAAAGAAAAGTGGAGTTGAGGTGGAGCTGAGGAGTATTTTAGGTGGAGCTGCGCCTTTTACAAAAAAACGAGAGATTTTCGCAATGAAAACCTCTCGGTAATGTAAAATACAATTAAGTTTTAATTTGGGGTTGTTTTATAGGAAAAATGCCGTGAATTTTACGCCGCTTTTTGTATTTTCCATTTTGTATGGGATACCGTGATGACCTAAGATTGTTTTTGTGATATACAATCCCAAACCGCTTCCTCCGCTATTTCGATTACGGGATTTCTCCACCCGATAAAAAGGCGTAAACAGTTGTTTCAAATCTTCCTCGGCTATATGAACACCTGAATTTTCCACTGAGAATATGCCGTCCTGTAATGACACTGTAACTACAGCGCCTATCGGGGAATAAGCCGCAGCGTTGCCGATAACATTGGAAAATACTTTCTCAATCAGCCGACCATCGCCCTCATAATGAAAGTCGGGCTGTATTTCCATATTCAGTTCCATTTCTTTATCTTCCATTAGACCACTGTTTTTTCGGCAGACATTTTGCAGCATCTGACTAATATTTAGGTCGGAGCGTACAAGCTGAAAATCGCTGCCGCCCATCTTTGCCGATAACAGAATTTCTTTCACGATATGCTCCATATCACCCACCGTTTTTAGGCAGTGGCGCAGATAGGTATCTCTGTCCTTATAATCGCCAACCTTGTAAAGCATTCCTTCCAGTTCGCCTTTTATAATTGCAATCGGAGTTTTTAGTTCGTGGGAAACGGAAGTAAAGAAATCAATCCGTTGTTTTTCCTGCTCCCGTTCCTTCTCAATATCCTGCTGTAATTGCTCGTTTGCTGTTTGCAGGCTGTCAAGAGCAGCACTTAACCGCCCCGACATCTCATTCAGACTGGTTGCTAAAACGCCGATTTCGTCTTGCCGCTTTATATCGCATTTCCAAGTCATATCAAGCTGTGTCATTCGTCTGGCGACACTGCAAATATCCACCAATGGCTTTGAAAAATAGCGGGAGCAAACGAAAGCTCCGATAACAGAAATAAGAAGTATCATCACGGCGATAAAGGGCAGGAGCTTTATTAAGACATCATAAGACTGCGTTACAGCTATGAGAGAAACAATAGCAGAAAGTCGGTAAGTCTGTCCGTTCTGCACAAATGTTGACGAACAGCTCATCGACGGAGACGATGAGAATATGTCCGCACCATCTTCTGCATTAGCGAAATTTACTGAGAATACGCTATTTTCATTTTCGTCAGTGATTTCAACGGTGGCATTGTTCTTCATAGAGAACTCAAGGATGCCGTCAGAGCTTTCCTCCCAACCGTATTGCTCTAACATTTCCACCATTCCATAGAAATCTGATGTGACCTGATGCTCAAGCTCTGTCTGGTAATTCTTAGGGAGAAACACCATTACCATACTATAAATGATGATGCAGCAGCCTATAAGCAGTACCATCATACTGATGAAAGTTTTTGCCTGAATGCTTTTACTGATTTTCTTTCTCAATTTTATATCCCACCCCTCTGATTGTTTCTATGTAATCCACACCCAATTTTCTGCGGATATTTTTAATGTGTGTATTTACAATCTTTGCATCTCCGAAGTAGTCATAGCCCCAGATTGTATTAAGCAGATTATCCCTTGTAAACACACGCCCCTGATTTTCCAGAAAGAGCTTTAATATCTCAAACTCCCGTGTTGTGAGAGGAATGCTCTCTCCGTTTACAAAGACATTAAAGCTATCAATGTCTAAGGATATTTCCTTGTAGTGAATTATGGTATTCTCGTTCTGGTTTCCTTTTTCCGTTCGGCGCAATACCGCTTCTATTCTGCGTATGACAAGGGGCATCGTAACTGGTTTCGTGATATAATCATCTGCCAATACGTCAAAGCCTTTTATCTGGCTGTCATCATCATCCCGTGCGGTCAGCATAATAATGGGGACTTGGCTTTCTTTTCTAATCAGCTCGCAGACTGCAAATCCGTCAATTTTCGGCAGCATCAAATCAAGCAGCACTAAGTCGGGATTATATCGATGGAATTTTTCAATCCCGTCAAGTCCATCGTCCGCTAATACCGTGATATATCCTGCGTCCTCAAGAAACGCTTTCATAACATTTTGTATTGCTTTTTCATCGTCTATTATCAAGATTGTTTTTGACAACATAAACACCTCCATTTACAGTTTATCAGAGGAATGTGGAGTTACGGTGGAGTTGGTACATTTTTTATTTTCTTTTTTTCGGGCGTCGCTTGGCTTGCTCGCTTTTTTCGGTATAAGCCACACTCGGTTAATATTTATAGCTCCGTCAATTCGGTTTTCCTTACACAGCCGTTGTACCCAACGCAGGGATACATTCCATTTTTCTGAAACGAACTGTATCAAGTGTGCAAATATGAATTTTCAACTCTATAAACAGGAAGTGAAATATCTTACAGTAGGCATTTTCACATCGTTTAATAAGAAGCCACAAATCCATACAATATAATAAGAAGATTATATTGAAGCAAGGTGGTGAGCTTATGGACGAGAGAAACAATGATTTTGATTTCGATTTTATGCCGATAGGACAGGCGATTAAGAAAGCCCGTGAAGCAAGGGGAATGACGAGAGAGCAGCTTTCTGGGATAATAGGTTATGCCCCCAGACACATTCAATCTATCGAAAACGAGGGAAAATATCCAAGCATCGAGCTGTTTATTCAGCTTATTACAATGTTCGATGTTTCGGTTGATGAGTATATATTTCCTAACAAAGAGGTCAAAAAGAGTTCCGTCCGCAGACGCTTAGACGCACAGCTCGACAATTTAGATGATAAAGAACTGTCCGTGATTGAAGCAACTGTAAACGGACTATGTAAGGCAAAAGAGCCAGAGGAATGAAATCCTCTGGTTTTCTTTTACCCATTTTTAATAAGCAGGGATACCGTAGCCGTAGATAACGCTGCTGCCAATGGAGTAGCTGTTCTGTCGGCAAGCATCGCCTGAGTTACCTTCAACGGTATAGACTGTTCCGTTTTCCACACGCTCTACAATACCTACATGGTCTGTAAGACCGTCACCTTCCCAATCGAAGAAGATAATGTGTCCTGCTTCTGGCGTAAAGCTACCGTCCTGCCATTGTCCTCTTTCCTTAAACCACTCAGAGCCTTGTATGCAGCCCGCAAACTTCGGAATAATCCCGTTCTCGATATATCCGCATTCGTTCGCACACCACGAAACAAAGCAGGCGCACCATTCCACACGAGAGTTGAAGCCATACCACGACCAATAGGGCTGACCGCCTACATTGCCGACTTGCGACAGAGCCACGGTCACGATTTCGCCGTCGCCTACGGATATGCCGTAAAGCACCTGCGACCATAACGAATTGTTTTCATCGGCAAGTAATTCGGACAACATCTGCCGCTGCTCGTCATCAAAACCGTATTGCTCTGCCATTTCCTCGGCGGTTTTGTGGCTGACTGTGATATACAGGTAAGTCCGTGTTTGGGTGGCTTCAGTCTGGACGATATTTCCGTGACCGTCATCTGTTTCGGTTATCACGGTTTCGGTCTTGCTTTCCGTTCTGGAGCTTATTTCGTTCATTTCCCAGAATATGTCCGTCAGAAGCTGCTTTTTATTATCGTCCATTGTCGCTACTTCCTGCGGATTGTCTGGGTCTGTGGTAGTTTTGACCGAGTAAACCGCAAGCACCTCTTTCCAGACGGCACGGCTTCCCGACATTTCCAGAACATCATAAGCCGTATCGCTTTTGATTTCATCAAGGCGGGTGTCATATTCGGTATTGATTTCTCTAACCACGGTCTGCATTGTCATTCCGTTTCCTGAGTCCTCGCCCGAAAAGAAAATACCAAATACCGAGCTTACGAGCAGACCGATAAGGCAGATAACCAAAATGACAACAACCGCAACCCAACCACCCGCCGCAATCGCCGCAATTAACGCTTTTGTTCCTACAATAATCGCCTTAACTGCCGCAATCGTAGCTTTGACCGCCGCTTTCACGGCAACAATCGTAGCCTTCGCCGTGGCTCTTGCTGCCTGCGCTGCTCTCTGAGCTGCTTTTACGGAAGCCTTCGCCGCCGCCTGTGTTGCTTTGGCGGTATGCTCGGCAGTTTTTATCGCTGCCTTTGAGGTTGCCTGTGCGGTTTTTACGGATTTTTGCGTAGTCTTTACCGTACCTTTGGCGGCTGTTTTAATCGTCTTTTTACCGCTTCGGGCAGTCTGCTTTATGGTTTTTTCCGTTTGCTGTGCGCCTTTGACCGCCTTATCTGCTGAGCGGCTTACGGTACTGCGATAGGTTTGCACGCTGTTTCCAGACATACGTTGCTCGGCGGCTTTGGCGGCTCGCTTTTGCTTGAACTCGGATATTTTATCCTTTGCCTTAACCACATTGTCCTTTGTGGTTTTTACTCCTTTTTGACCTTGCTTGTTGAACTGATGAACGCCCTCGTCCGTGATACGCTCCGAAGCTGCTGAAACCTTATCGGCGGCATATTCGGTGGCGGAGTTTTCATCGGCGTAATAGCCTTGTTCAGCCTTGTTTTTTATCTTGGAGTAAGCAGACTTCATACGCTCGGAAGCTACCGCAGCCTTGTCAATGGTCTTAATCGTTCCTTTGACTGCATCTCTGGTCTTTATATCAGCCATAGATAACCTCCTTTCCCAGAAGATTTGCGGTCAAAATCAAGCTGTCTTTTTTGCGACCACCACAAGCCTGCCGTTTTGCGTTGAGTATTCGCAGGTAGAGAGGGTAATGAGCCTGTCGCCGTATTCTGCGGTTACGCCTGTTTCGTACAATGCAAGCTCTTTGCATTTTTGAATATAAGCGTTAAACTCGTCCTCGCTTTCCGCATTGACAAAATCATAGTAGCGGAAGCCCTGAGAGCTGTACGCCACGGTCTTAAAAACAGCGATAATTTCATATTCGCCACGCTGCGTAAGAGTATCAAACTGAATGGTCTTGTGTTCCTCATAGAAGCTCTGGGACTTGTAATCCTCCAAAGCCCCGAACATTTTGCCGCCCTTAATGTGATGACCGTAAATAACAAGGTTATCGCTGCTCGTAAGGTCGCAGTTTTCCTGAATATACGGTGTACCCAAGTCGCTGTATTCCTTTTCAAAATTGCGCTTCAAATAGTAGTTAGACTCATTCGGCGTCTGCATCACGGGATAATTGAGGGTTGTGCCGGCTATGGAAAGCCAGCCAACCATATCCGTGTTTTTCAAAAACAGTTCTTCGTACTCTGCAAGGACATTATCTTCCTCGGTCAAGGGAACTTCTGGGACGCTGCCGTCCTCTGCCTGTGCCTGCTCCACGATTTCGGCAATATCCTCAAAGGCTGCGGTTTGCTCGGCTTGGTTGGCATAGTGGTCGTAAATACAGTAGACGCAAAATGCCGCCGTACCCAACAGGCACACGGCGGCAATCGTACAAATGATAGATTTGTAATTCTTCATAGGTTTTCCTTTCTTATCTTATATTATCAGTACGCTGCTTCGTTGTGGGTAAATCCCTGCAATATTCGGGATACCTTACTTTGATACCTTCCATAAAATACGGAGCATATTCGCAACAGAATAAATCCTCTGGCGTGAAGCTCTTTTCCCGTCCCTCCTCCACATAGTTATTCCAGAGGTTAAAGGCGAGGTGACAGACCTTGACCGTTCCACTTGTCTGCCAACCCCCGTGCATACCCTCTGGTACTATACAATCGTTCTTAAAATCAAACATCTGTCTGATGTTTGCTCTCGTTTCCGCAGATAAGCCCATCACATAGAAAAAGGCACGGTGGTAACAGTCATTGACCCTGCATTTCATCATATTTTCCAGAAAGAAATCCCGATGCGCCGTGTTGCGAAATCTTATTTCTGACATAAAACACTCCTTTCAATTCTCTGGCAAAAGAAAAACGCCCACCTTGTAAAAAAGTGAGCGTTATCGATTGCATTGTTGATATAAATATTAGATACAGAATGCGGCATAAAGGGGAACAATCTTTTTATTATCCTCAAAGCCGAAGTTCTTAGCTGAGAGCTTAATGGCATAGGCGGGCTTGTAGGTTTCCATATAGACCCTCAAGCTCTTTGCCCGTGTGTTGTCGGCGGACTTGACCTCAATGGGTATCAGCTTTCCTTCACGCTGAATGATAAAATCAATCTCAGCTCCACGCTCTGACTCCCAATAGTAGGTCTGATACCCGTTTATGGTAAGCTGCACATTGACGTAATTTTCTGCCATACCGCCCTTGAAGTCGTTGATTTCCTCAACCATATAGAGAATGTCATTCGCCGCTAAATCCTTTTTGGCGGCAAGCAGACCTAAATCGGATACATAGATTTTGAAAGCGTCAATATCACGGTAGTTCTCAAGGGGCTTTTTTATCTGCTCCACTTTGTAAACCTGTGATACGATACCTGACAGGCAAAGCCACTCAATGGCGTTTTCAAACTCGGAAGCCCTGCCGCCTTTCTTTATCAGCTTATATTGGAAACGGGTGTTTTTCTTAGATAGCTGCACAGTGATGTTATCATAAGCAAGCCTTGTTTTCTTAATTTCATTCAGGTTGTTATACTTGCTCATATCATTGAGATAGCTCGCTAAAATCGTATCCTGCGTGTGCCTCACAAGAATATAATCCTTTGTTTCCACGAACTGCATTACACATTCGGGCATACCGCCGACAATAAGATACCTGCGATAGAGCTGCATTGCTGCATCGTGCAAAGCAGACGGCAGGGGCGTATCGGTATGGAAGCTCTTTTTGATTTGTTCCACCAGAGCGTCCTCGCCTAAAGCTACCATAAATTCTTCCATATCCATAGGGTAAAGGGTTTTCATATCCACCTTGCCTACAGGGAAAGAGAACTTTGCTCTGTTCACTGCAACGCCGAGCAAGCTCCCCGCCACAATGATATGATAATCGGGTGCGTCCTCACAAAAATATTTCAGCGAAGTCAACGCTCTCTCGCAGAGCTGTACCTCATCAAAGACAATCAGCGTTTTTTCCCGAACGATGGTCTGTCCTGCGATATGGGACAAAATCGGTATCAGATAATCGGGGCTGATATTTTCCTCAAAGGTTTCATTCAACTTTGGGTTGGTTTCAAAATTGAAGTACGCCACATTCTCATAATGAGTGCGACCAAACTCCAGAATGGAATAGGTCTTGCCGACTTGCCTTGCTCCCTGCAAAATTAGTGGTTTGCGGTGTTCGCTTTCTTTCCACGCTTCTAAAAAGCTCATAATTTTTCGATACATAATCAGACCTCCTTCAAGGTGCTAATCATAGTATATCACATACTCGTGTAAATATCAATGATTTTTTATTAAAATTCAGCATTAAAATACACGAATGTTTTTGAGCCTATTTCGAGTTTTGACACGAACACCGCATTTTCATTATACCTCTCCGAATTTGGTTGTCATCAGCCTGTATAGCTCGGTATTGCGTGGGAACTTGTTGACGAACGGAACAAGGGAGCTGCCGACTTTGAGCAAGCCCTGACCTGCACCGACATTTGTGATATAACTCATCTGAAGGTCGGAGATGTTAAGCAATTTGGCAAGCTCAATCCTATCGGTGGACGCTTGATTTAACATAATGATAAATTCACTATTGGCAAGCATCGTCCTCGCCGTATGGCTCTGCAAAAGGTCGTCCACATTCTGC
>OGPD01001847.1_pt1 | contig 15039 bp, 2 predicted proteins | sample 1552861 | NCBI WGS metagenome assembly OGPD01 (sample SAMEA2580280, study PRJEB22360) | human gut metagenome | biome: human gut; feature: human-associated habitat; material: faeces | place: Denmark | collected 2008/2010
GAAATAACGGGTAGTGAAATAACGGGAGTGAAATAGTGGGAAGTGAAATAGTGGGAAGTGAAATAGTGGGAAGTGAAATAGCGGGAAGTGAAATAGCGGGGTGTGAAATAGTGGGAAGTGAAATAGCGGGGGAGTGAAATAGCGGGGGAGTGAAATAGCGGGGTGTGAAATAGTGAGAAGTGAAATAGTAGGAAGTGAAATAGCGGGAAGAAAAATTGCGGAAAGTGATATAAGGGGAAGTAACATAATGGGAATAGAAACAACCGAAAAGAAAACAGTTAAAAAGAAGGCCACCAAGAGAATTGATATCAACCGAATATTCAGACAGGGTATTACAGTACCCGTCCTGTCAGTCCTGTTATCAATCATGGCAGCAATGCCGGTTTATGCCAGTCAGTGGATGCAGGATGGCAATGGGTGGCGGTGGAAGAATGACAATGGAAGCTATCCTGAGAACTGCTGGCAGTGGCTGGACGGCAATCAGGACGGAATGGCGGAACATTATTATTTTGGCCCGGACGGATACATGATTTCAGATACCACGGCGCCGGATGGACAGCAGGTAAATGAAGAAGGAGCCTGGATAATGGATGGGGTGATCCAGAGGGAGGAGATGGCCGGAGCAGATAACAGAACATGGCAGATAAATATGTCGGAAACAGAGTACATACAGTTTACGGATATGGCAAACCGGATAAATGGTAAAAACAGAACATGGAACGGAGAAGAACCGGAACATCAGAGAACTAACCCAACCTCAACAGAAGATATTTCATCAGATGAATCAGCATACCGTATTATTGAATTAGTCAATGTCGAGAGACAGAAAAGAGGGGAAAACGTATTATCTGTTAATCAGGAATTAATGGAAAATGCTGCTGCCAGGGCAGTGGAGGCATGTATATATTACAGTCACACGCGTCCCGATAAAAGTAAGTTTGATACGGCAATAACCGTGGAACGTTATTCCTCCGCAGAAAACCTGGCAAAGCTGTATTCCAGGGACAGTATGGAAATGATTGCAGAGGCGGCGGTCGAAAAATGGATGGATTCGGAGAGCCATAAGAAGCAATTGCTGGATGACAGATGGACGGAGACAGGGGCAGGTGTCTGTGAGAGCGGCGGATATATCTATATTTCACAGATATTCGTCAAAGGCATGTAGTATAAGTTTTTTTACCGGAGGAGAAAAAATGAGGATAATGAAGACACTGAAACGCATGATGACATTGTTCCTTGCAACAGTATTGGTATGTACAGCAATACGGACCACCAGCGGAGCCGGGGATTTGATTAATTTAAACCCATACCGCCAGGTGTTCCGGGGGAAGAATCTGAATGCATTCGGAAGGACACACCGGGATATGAACATTTACCAGGTGGGTGAAGGGGCTGGGGCGCTGCCTGCATTATGTATACAGGAAGGCCACAAACTGCCGGACGGAAGTCCGGCCAAATACGAACAATATTATGTGGAGCCGGGGAAGCCGGTTCCTGTCATCGGGCCATTTGAGCGTTATCTGTCCATGGTGCTTGCCTATGAATGGCTGGTATCGGACAACTATTATGTTCCGGCGCGCTACGGGGTAGTCCAGGTTTATTACTGGGGATGCATGAATGGATATGAACATAACTGGGCATTGCAGAAGCAGGCCATGGAAAAATTCCAGGCAGTAATGAATGGGGATCCCATGGTTATGGTCTATTATGAGGAAATGAAGGCCCACATACTGGAGGGGGAAGCCCAGTTTAATGGGACGGGCAGTTCTTCCCTTCCTGCGTGGACTGGTTCTGTCCAAAAAATGACTTTGAAAGACGGGCATTATGAGCTTACACTGGATATCAGCAGCTGTCCGCAGCTTCAGGACACTTCCTGGTCCTTTCCGGATAATCAGTGGTTATATAAACTTGCGCCGGATGGCAGAAGTGTGACATTTCAGTACAATGGAAACCAGGAGCCCCAGGGAACAATTATGTCCGCGCAGATCCAGGGCATAGAAAACCGTTTTTATGCTTATATCTTTACCCCTGCTGCATCTGAAAACCTTCAGAAGCAGTTGGGATGGCTGGATTTTAACCGGCCCATGGCATCTGTCTCCTTTTCGGTTGGAACAGATGCGGTTCTGCCGGGCAGCAGTGATTTGGAATTATACCGCCATTCTGAAACATTTCAGAGCAATTACAACATTGATTTGGAGAAATATTGTGCTGAGACGAATCAACCGTTAGAGGGAACGGTGTTCAACGTGTGGGAGGATTTTGATTTTTCTCAGGTAAATGAACAGGGATATGAGGAAGGTGAACCAGATGGGACCAGCGGGCAGGTCTACTTAAACTGCATGTCGCCGGAACCGGAAAACGATTATGTCTGTGATATATTGACCACGGATCCGGATGGATATGCAAGGCATAGCGATACCAGATATTATAATTACAGCAAAACATACTGTATGGGTCATCCTGCACCGGAATGGACTGAGTGCGACCATGAGGAGGATGAGGATTGCAGCTGTGACGAAGAAAATGACCGGCTTCGCGGACAGTGGAGGGCAGAACAGGAATTGTGTGCAGCCACTTGTGATTTCCATGCCCTGAACAATGATGAGGACAACCGAGAACAGGACACTTCGGCTATGGAAGCCATGCTGGCGGATCGGGATGAGACGTATGAACGGTTCATAGAATTGGAATACAGTTACCATTTGCAGGAAAAGACAGCCAGGACAGGATATATTCTCCATGGACTGCACAACGATGACAAGGAGATAGAAACGGTTGTACTGTCAGCCGCCCAGGCGGGAGGAAGCGCGCGGCCAGCTGTATACAGGCCAGGCTCTTTTGTGGGAAAGGCAGTGGAGCCTGTGTACACTTACGTGGCGGCAATGAGGGAAAGAAGAGCTTACAAATATCCGGTTCCGGATGCCCAGGAGATGGAGCTTGGGGAACAGCGCAGCATATTCAGTTTATGGGGAGATGAGAAGGAAAAAAGGAAACCGGCGATTCCTGCGGACGGAGCAGCTGCCGACGGCATTTTTGGGGACCAGGAAAATACTTCCGGCAGTGCAGGAGATCAGGAGGCTGGAGATGGAACACAGGGAGAGGAAGAAAATACATCCGGAGACGGAGGACAAGATGAGGACGGCAATGGAAATCCGGAAGGTGAGGAGGAGAAAGATGGAGAGCTGACGGAAAAAAATCCGGAGGATGGCAACAAAGAGGATGAGGAAAGCGGAGGAACAGAGACCGGGAACTCCGCAAGTGGAGGCGCAGGGCCAGAAACAGGAAACTCCGAAGGGGGAGAAACAGAGACAGAGAACTCTGGGAGTGGAGACGCAGAGCCGGAGACCGGGAACTCCGGAAGTGGAGGAACGGGGCCAGAGAGCACCGGGAGTGGAGGAGCAGGTCCGGAGACCGGGAATTCCGGGAGTGAAGGAGCGGGGCCAGAGAGCACCGGGAGTGGAGGCGCAGGGCCAGAGGCCAGGAACACCGGAAGTGAAGGAACAGGGCCAGAGAACACCGGGAGCGGAGGCCCAAAAAGCGACGGTTCTATAAGTGAAAAAACAGGAGACAGCCGTCAGAAAAATGAAACTTCATATAGGGAGGATCAAGACAGTGGGAGACAAAAGAAGGAAGAACAGAAAAGTGGAAACCTTCAGGTCCAATCATATTCCATGTCCGCATCCCCTATTCTATTAAAATCAAGCCATGGAAAAACCATTCTATTTTCCGGCATTTCATCAGAAGAACACACAGTTAATTCCAAACATCAATCCCAAAACAAACCAGAAGATACGGCAAATGAAAATATAAAGTATGAAACAGATGAAGATACAAAAAAAGAAATGAATGAAGAAATAAATAAAGACACAAATGGTAAAGCAGACGCAGACACAGAAATCAATATAGAAATCAGCTCAGAAAACAGTACAGACAACACCGCAGACAACACCGCAGACAACGCCGCAGACAACACCACAGACAACACCACAGACAAGGAAAAGCATGAGATACAAGACAGCACCACAGAAACTGCGGATATCCGGGATGAAGCTGAAGGGAATTCTCATATAGAAAATCAGGACGGCACCAGTCAACATGATGGGGATGAGGAGGATGGCGGTCAAAGCCAAATTTATGAAGAATACGAATATGCCAGAAATCCTATTTCACCGTCCTTTGGCATGGCTGCGTATTTCCAGGCAGACACTGGGAACGGAGATGAAGAACCTGAAGAGGAAGGAAACCGTGCAGTGCGGTTTATCAGATCCCTGTTTTCCGGAGAAGAGGATGACGACGACACCATATCAGTATCCCTGCCGTCATTTATGGACGATGATCTGGGAGCCTTGGATGTATCGGCTTATGGGGAACCGGATACGATTCTTTACACCTTTAAGGTGTGGGACCATCGGACAGAGGGCAGGCTGCATATCAATAAAAGAGATTTGGAGCTGTACCGTGCGGACGGGGATAAAAGTTATGGACTGACCCAGGGGGATGCCACGCTGGAGGGTGCTGTCTATGGACTGTTTGCGGCCCAGGATATCATTCACCCGGATGGAAAATCCGGCACTATTTATAATCAGAATGATTTGACAGCCGTAGCAGCCACGGATAAACAGGGAAATGCCTCTTTCCTGGCGTACACGGAGAAACCAGGCACCCGGCTGAGTGATGATGGAACTATAATCGCACCGGAGAACGCCACCGGACCTGAGAATCTATATAATGGTTCCTCTGTCACCTCCTCGGCCCAAGGATTTGGTACAGTTGTTTATCCTGATTATGTGCTTTCCAATGAAGACCAGTGGATTGGGCGGCCCCTTATTATGGGCAGTTATTATGTGATGGAGCTTAGCAGGTCAGAGGGGTATGAGTTATCTGTCAACGGCATTTCCTTAAAGGAGAGCAACCGCACTCAGGATATAGTAAACAGGATCCATGAGGCCGGGCAGGCCCGCATATCAGGAGGTTTGTCCGATTATAATTCCATGGATGCAGATGGTTCCTGGAATGATTTTATAGTGGAGAGCTATAAAACTGAAAATGGATATGATATCATCCTGACCGGATATCCACAGGGAGCGGAATTTTATGAAATAAGGACCGGGACAGAGACAAAGACGTACAAGGCGGTTTTGGGCAGTTCTCTTCAGCCAAAAGTAGATCAGCAGGGCAGTCCTGTCTATCAGACGGCAAAAGGAGGGGAGTATAAGATAGGGGCTGACGGTAATCCCATTATCCGGCCGGATACTGCTACAGACAGTGACACGGGGGAGCGGACTCCCTATGGGGAGACTCTGCCCTACCGCTTCCGGACAGCCCCATATCCCAGCGGTACGGCTGTACCGGCTGATATGAGTAAATGGGGGCAGGCCATTGAACCCAATTATCTGTCAAAACAGGTTAACGGCATGTTGGGACAGCTTGGATACAGACCGGTTACAGACATTTCGCCATGGACCCAAATCCGGCTTTCGGGTCAGACCAATGCTCAGGCCGCAGAGGAAATCATGGATTGGTACACAGTCCATAACTTCTTTGACTGCGGGTATGTGGAGGATATATATGAGATAGAGGGCAGCTTTTTTGCCTTGCTTCGTCACGATTATTCATTGGGCCATGCCGGCTTCCCTGCGGTTTATGATTTTGTGAACCGTAAGCTGTATGTCCGAAAGACAGCAGAGGTGTCAGGGGGGCCTGCCGGGAAGGTTGGTTACTGGATTGAGTATCAAAAGGGTGAATACAGCCTGAAAAGCGCCGTTGCATCAATAAAAGAAAAAAGGGAAATAAACCAGGTCATTCCTTTTGGAAGTGATATAGAAGCTGCGGCCGAAACCGTGTATCAGCCGCTGTATGAGACTTACAGCGAAGGGGATATTGTCCTTGACAGAGAGGGAAATCCCATTCCTCTCATGGAGCGGGTCTATGAGTATGAGGACAGGACAGAGACATACGAAATAGATAAGCCTGAGCCGGTTTCTGCTGTCTATGATTGGGCCACGGGAAACTATGCGGTTCATGTAGAAAATACCATAGACTGGAAGGACAGGACAGAGCCGGAATATACGGAATTCCGGGTAGTGACAAGAGAGAAGGCCATTGATTGGGAAGGGGAGGAATTGCCTTACAGCCAGTATCTGACAGACATAGCAGGAGCCGGGGTAAGCGCCTTGGCTGCGGTTCCTCCGGTGGATGAAGGAAGCTATGTTGTATTCCAGGCATTGAATTATCCAGGGCAGAATCAGCCGGTACAGGAAGCGGGCACTGGTTCCAGTCCGTTGCAGGTATTGCAGAGAGTTATAAAGCAGTCCGTAAAGGTCACAAAAGATATTTCCCAGTCATCCTATGACGGAGTAAATACGTACGGATCTGTTCACAATGACCCGCTGACCGTGCTGCTGGGATTGTTTAACGGAGGCAGCAGTTCCCAGGGCGCAAAACTGCTGAATCAGTTTAAATTCAAGGCATATCTGAAAAGTAACCTGGAAAATATCTTTGTGGACAGTGCCGGCAATATCATTTCAGAAGATATAGGGACAGCGGATTTCAAAGGAGATGTCCAGAAAATTTTTCTTCCTCCCAGGGATGGAAGCGGGCAGCGGCTGTTGGAAACAAAAGAGGACGGAAGCTATGACTACACGAAATTCTTTGATGCCATGTACGCGGCAGTGCAGGTGGAAAAAGGGAAAAAGCCCCAGGAGGCAATACAGCAGTTTGCTGTGGACTACTATGATATAGATGCTTATAAAGCGGAAATTCTTACGGCGGAACCTGGGCTTAACAGCGATACGGCCTACGAAAAGGCCCTTCTTCGGGCTGCGGATGAGGCCGGGAGCTATCTGTCTGTTTTTTCCGGACTGGATAACAGGCTGGCTATTGCCTGGGACAGCGATGCAGGCGGAGGGGCGGATGGTGATGTGACCACACTGCAATGCAATACCAGGAATGGGAAGGACGATTATTTCAATCATTCCATCATGCTTGCCTACGGCACATACGTCATTGTGGAACAGGTTCCCGCGGATGTGGACCGGGAGCTGGCTAACCGGCATTTTACCAGGGACTATCCCAGGGAAATAACCCTTCCCTTTGTGCCGGATATCGGCCAGGATGAAGGCACAGGGGAAACAGATGTCAATTACCAGACAGGCAGTCCTTATTTCCGGTATGACAGCACAGACACACCGGATGACCTGATTCGTAAATATAAGATACGGTTTAATGAGGAGACCCACATCATACAGGCCAATGGGCAGGATGGAAAATTTGAGATATATAAATATGGTCTGGACAAGGATATGCGGCCGGGCCGCAGCCTGACGTCCCAGGCTCCCTATGAAGAAGAGTACATGGATGGCAGAAATGATACTGTAAAGGGATATTATGCCGGATATACCTCCCAGAGCGAGGATGCCGGAATAATGGACGGGGTAATCTACGACGGCTACGAAACAGAGGACGGACAGTGGGAGGTCAGGGACCAGGTGGCAACGATGAAAGGGATGCAGACCGCTGTTGACGGCAAATTTGCCTCTATGCTGGTTCCGTGGACCGTGCTTCCCCCTGCGGTGGACAGAATTAACCCGGACACAGGAAATGTGGAGACGCTGATTCCCTCCGGAAATGGCCGGGATTTTAATTTCGTGGCGTTTGCCCAGGAGGATTTTGAGGATGAGTATTTTAATTCCAGACTCCGTATTGAGAAACTGGATTCCGAGACAGGTGATTCCATTATTCATGAGGGTGCATTGTTTAAAATATATGCGGCCAAGAGAGAGGTGGAAAAAGAGGGAATGGGCACCGTGACAGGGTCCGGAAATGTGCTGTACGGCGAGGCGGTGGACTGGCAGGGAAACCCTGTGGCGGATGCAGACGGAAGAAGGATCCTGTATCCGAGAGTAGGTAAGAACAATGGGAGCACGGACGACCTGCCTGTGCGCCTGGATAAGGATGGGATTCCCCAGTATGATGAAAGCCAGCTGATTAGGCAGGAAGACCAGGAGGGAAATGAGACAGGAGTTTTCAGGGCATATTCCACCATCAGGGAACTGGTCGTTGACGGTCAGGTGAAAAAGGTACCCGTGGGATACATAGAGACATATAAACCATTGGGGGCAGGCGTCTATGTGCTGGTAGAGATTCAGGCCCCGAAGGGATATGGGAAGAGCCGTCCGGTGGCCTTTGAAGTATATGCGGACAACGTATCATTTTACAGGGAACGAAGAAACGCAGACGGAACCACGGATGGGTGGGAAGAGGAAACAGCTGTGAGATACCAGTACTCCATTCCGGTGGCCGGCAGCACCAATAAAGTCCGTACCAGGACGGTCAGCCGGATAAAGGTGGAGGACTATCCTTCCAGGATGGAAATTCACAAGGTGGAGGACGGAGATTCACTGGTGGGAAACCAGAATATTCTTCAGAAGACCGATGACCAGGGCAGGGTGGAATCAAGCGGAGGTTTTGAGACGGATGTTACGGTAAATGATGCCGGAGATCTGCTGGTTTATAAGGTAAGCGGCCGTAAAGAGAAGCTGGAGGAACGGGGGGATGTAAGGGATATTGCTTACAATCCGAAGACAATGCAGTGGGATGGATACGTGACCAAGTCATTTGACGAATACTCAGAACATATAGTGGAGGGTACGGAGAAGGAGCTTAAGGCAATGTCCGGTGTAAAACCATTGTACCGGCTGGACGGTACCTTTACAGGCAGGGGAATCCGGTTTGACATTTCCGTATCCGGCGCAGTCTTGTCCCTGTACCATGCCATGGAAATTGAAAAAACAGGGGAACATGTCTATAAGGGGGTAAGCGCTTCTGTCAAGGACGGCAAGGTAACGGGGATCACGGACACAAATACTGGTACCCATAAGGAAATACGCGTGGTTGGAGAGGAAAACAGTCCGGGCGGTGCCGTGAAAACACATACGGCATCGTGGGATGCTGTTATTGTGGATAATGACCCTGTAAATCTGTATTTCCATGATTTAACTCAGGTGGATACCAGGGAGGACCCGGATACGGGCGAACTGCTGGTACTGGATAAAAAAGGAAATCCGCTGTGCTTTGCGGACTCCGTTACCGGCATGGCATATGTCTATGATGATTATGGCCGTATGCTGGCATACACGGCGGATGATGAGGGAAATAAGATACTGGTCAAATCCATACAGGTATTAAAAGATGAAAATGGACAAACCATCTATGACAACAAAACAACTGTGGATGATGAGAATGGCCTGCCCATCTATTATACAAGCGGAAATGTAGTGACAAAGGATGAGTCCTGGACAACAGACAGCAGTATGGATTCTAATGGAACTCAGGAAACTTCCGGCGCCAGACATTTGATTGCCCGCCTGCCCTTTGGATCCTATATACTGGAAGAGCAGGGCGTTCCCTATGACCAGGGATATATCCAGGCCATGTATATGGGGCTTGTAATTCAGGATACAGACCAGGTGCAGAAATATTTCCTGCAGAATGAATTTACCAAGACCGCATTTGCGAAGCTGGATGTGCGGACGCAGAAGGAAATAAGGGGAGCAGTCATGACCCTGTACCGGGCCGGTCTGGACAGTGACGGCAGCCCTCACAGGGAACAGGACGGCACATACAAAAAAGGCCAGGTCTATGCTTCATGGATTAGCGGATATCAGTACGATGATGACGGAAATATAAAATTGGATGAACATGGGGAGCCGGCAACGACAACTAAGCCTCACTGGATCGACCACATTCCTGTTGGGTATTACGTGCTGGAGGAAACCATTTCTCCCTATGAACAGGGTTATGTTCAGTCTGAGGCCGTAAATATTGACGTTTTGGAAACAGGGGATGTACAGAGCTTTGAGATGGAGGATGATTTTACATCCATAGATATTCTGAAATACGACACAAGAAATGGTGATGTAATCTACGGGGACAGCGAAGCATACCTGACTTTATACCGGCCCATACTGGATGAAAAAGGATTTCCGGTGCTGGAACATGGAATTCCCAGGTACGATGAGACAGGAAGGATATTCACCTTCCGGGCTGCTACCTATAAGGACGGGCAGGATGTGGCAGCAACTGGCCGCGTGGTCCCGGACGCAGGCGGAAATCATCCAATTATGAAGTATGATTATGACTTCCGGGAGATTCCCGGCACATACCAGGGACGGTATTATTATACAGAGCAAGGTACCGTGCGTCTGGAATATCTGCCTGTAGGAAATTATGTGCTGGCAGAGACAGAAAATCCCGAGGGCTATGCCACAGCGGACCCTATACTTATTAATATAGAAGAAACAGGACACTTAGAAGAGATACAATATTTTCAGATGGGGGATAAGCCTCTTAAGCTGGAGGTTTCCAAGGTGGATATTACCGGCGGCAAGGAGGTAAACGGTGCAAAACTTGCTGTGTATCCGGTGGATGAAAAGGGAAATGTATCGGAAATACCTATTGTGCTCCACCAGCCCTCAGAAGACGGACAATATCAGGATATAGAGGCGGTATGGATTTCGGGGCTGGACGGAAGATATACGGAGGAGGATGGGGAACAGGGGCTTATCCCTGCCGGTTTCCAGCCGGGAGATTTAAAACCCCATACACTGGAGTATATCCCGGAAGGTGATTATATACTCAGGGAGATAATAACCCCGTACGGATTCCTGCAATCTGCAGATATTCCCTTTACCATTGCGGACAGCCAGGTCCTGCAAAAAACAGAAATGACAGATGAAATTCCGGATGGAATTCTCCGTATCATAAAAAGCGACTCAGATAAGCCGGATGAAAAATTAAAGGGAGCTGAGTTTTGCCTTGTGAACCAGACAACCGGCGCCATATGCGGTACCGTGACCACGGACCAGCTGGGACAGGCGCAGTTTGAACCGCAACCCATTGGATACATGGACCGGGATGGGAATTTTAAACCTTATACCTATGTGTGCAGTGAGACAAAGGCAGCCCCAGGACACATGCTGACACTTGAACCATATGAGTTCCAGTTTCATTACAGGAATGAACTGACAGACCTCATTGTCTGGGAATATAACCCCACCAATGATTCCAACCGGGTAATCACGGATAAGCTGTCCGGGGATACGGAGGAAATGCTGGAAGGCGCGCTGCTGCGAATCGAACGCAGGACAGAATCCGGATGGGAGACAGCGGAGGAATGGGTTAGCGGCAGGCAGGGGCATTATACAAAGAACCTGAGTGAAGGACAATACCGTCTGATTGAGGTGAAGGCGCCGGAGGGATATAAACTGCAGGAAACGCCCATTGAGTTTACTATCAGTGATGGTATGACCGGGATTCCCCATCTGGTCATGCGCAATTATACAACCATTATAGATGTAGAAAAGACGTCGGCAGAAACAGGAAAACTCCTGGGAGGCGCCAGATTGCAGCTCATTGATAAGTCTGATGGAAGGGTGATTCGGGAGTGGACATCCGAGGCGGGAAGGGGGCAGCAGTTTTACGGTCTGAAACCAGGCACATATATCATCCACGAACTTCAGGCCCCATCCGGCTATGAGAGAACAGAGGACAGGGAAATCGTGGTAAAAGAATGGTCAGGGACAGAAGGACCGGAGATGGACCAGAAGGCCGGGAATGAATTGCATAACATGGTTCAGGTATTCAGGTTTGAGAACCAGACAGCATCCTCATCCGGCGGAGGCGGGGGAAACAGGCCGAGACCAAAGGCAGAATACATTACATTTAAGAAAACAGATGTTTCAGGAAAGGTACTCCAGGGGGCAGAATTTACATTTTATGACCAGACGGGCCGTGTAATCGGTACCTCTGTCAGCGACAGTACAGGAACATTCCGCATAAGAAGGCCTGACAATGGTACATACACCTTCCGGGAAACAAAGGCGCCGGACGGATATGCATTAAATCCCGGCATATTCAGTTTTACCGTCAATGGAAGTGATGTCATAAGGGGCGCATATGAGGTTGTGGACAAGGAACTGGAATTTACGGTTACAAAGCTGGATGGAGACAGCGGTCTGCCTCTTATGGGAGCCAGGTTCAGGATCGGGAAGGGAGAAAACCGTGTCTGGGACCAGGAGCCGGAGAATACGGGCAAGGGGATAAACGGATCTGTGGCTGGAACTATAACCGAAGCCGTAACCGGAGCAGATGGTACATTTACCTGCCGTTTGGCAACACCGGGCCTGTATGTGATTCGTGAGACAGAAGCCCCTTTGGGGTATAAGAGGTCTGATAAGGTATATGAGTTTACGATGGATGCAGAGGGGAGAATACAGGGCGAAACAGTGATGCAGGGAAGCGTAACCATATATAATTGGAAGGAAAAACCGCCGGTCAGGAAAATTGGAAGTATTACTGCTGTGTATCAAGTCGGCAGCCGGTTTGGAAAAGGGACATATCATTTTGGATCCGGTCCCAGGGATACAGTAAGGACCGGAGACGACCTGCCCGTGGCAGCGGCCGCCGCAATGGCAGGTTTATGGATGGGGGGGGGCCAGAAGGACATGGCAGTTTTATGTATGGCGGGCTTCAGTATGTGTCTGTGTATGAAACAGAAGAGGGAATGGAGTAAGGGCAGGAAATGGGTGATATTTATTCTGGTTTTGATACCCGTAACAGTTTATCTGGCTTTTGATGTTCTGGCGGAGGAAACAGATAGTATATCTGTCTCAGGGAAAATAGTATATTCCTCCATGGAAAACATAGAACCTGTCCCGCAAACCGCCTGGGTACTGGCCAGGGACGAGATATCGGGAAAGGAGCGGAATGTCCTTCTGCCCCTTGTGAGTTATCATTTTTCTGATAAGCATTGGGAGGACGGATTTCGGCTGGATTTAAAGGTGAGGGATTATGATGCAGGTTTTTATGAAGTTGGCGGTGTGAGGATTGAAACACAGAAGGAGGAGATTAGGGAGAGCCTGATGGACTATGAGGCAGAAATTTTAGGACAGGCAGGCCTGGATTCAGAAGCGTATAGAATTGACCAATTTCAGTGGAATGGCGGGGTATATGAAAGTGATGGAGTGCTATGCCGGAATTTGACAGCAATTGGACGCAAAATGGTTGCGGACTGCACTGCGGTTTATGGAGGGGAGGTAAGCCGGAACGTATTTTTGAATGACAGCAAAGGGGATGAAGAGAGCGGTCAGATTGGAGATTCGGGGATTGATGAGAGGTATGTTATTAAAAATAATGTACAGCCATTTTTTTCCATGGGAGTAACTGTGCCTGCAGCCGGGATTTGTTTTGTGGCATTGATTGCAGCTATGGTTCTGGCTATGATAAAGAATACCAGACCTTATGGCATGGCGGCGGTTATGTTCATGTTTTTTGCGGGCGTTGTGTTCAGCATGCATTTTCTGGTGAAGATGGGAATGGATTATGCCGATGGGCGCCGAATATATGGTATGGTGCAGGACGAGGCATATGGAAGGGGGAAGAATGAGGGGCAGGAAAGAGAAGCTGGTGATGGGAGAGAGGCTGGTGAGGAGAGAGAAGCTGGTGAGGAAAGAGAAGCTGGAGAGGGGAGAGAAGCTGGTGAGGAGAGAGGTGCTGGCGGAGGGAGAGATTCTGACGTAGAGAAAAAAACGGATGAGGAAAGTCCTGATGGGAAATCTCCTTTAAATGAAGAAGCCCTTGCTTCCATCAATCCGGAATACCAGTTCTGGCTGGCTGTACCTGGAACTAACATTGATTACCCGGTGGTGAGGCATGAAGATAATGAGTATTATCTGAATCATAACTTTTATCAGGAACAGCATATAACAGGCTGTGTTTTTGCCGATTCCTCGGCTGTTCCCCTGGCTGTGGACAATACGGTGCTGTACGGACATAATATGAAGGACGGAAGCATGTTTGCAGGTTTGAAACAATATGGTGAGGAAGCTTTTTTCCGGGAAAACCCTGTTATACAGATATTTTACAGGGGAAAGTGGGTGGAATGTCCTGTTTTTTCATGTCAGATCCGCCATCAGAGCGATGCCGGAGCCTACGGCACTAACTTTATGGAAGAAGAGTGGCTGCCTTATCTTGAGAAGATGGGGGCAGCGTCCCTCTATGAAACAGGAATCACTCCGGGAGGGGATGAGAAGCTTATAACGCTTTCGACCTGCTATGGCAAAGACCAATATCTGATTGTGCAGGCGCTGCTGCGCGGTATGTGACATCCGTAATAAGTATTTTTAGAGGATGTTAGCCGGTGTTTTTTCGGGTTTTATGCAGGAGAGGGATCTGTTGTAACGGAATCTCTCAGTATGGCTGACTTTTCACTTACACCAAGAAGAACCAAAAAAGTCAAATACAGAAAGTTAACGCTGACCCTTGCGCCATGTATATTGCATATAAAGCAGAAAGATAGTATAGTAATAGAAGCTTTATGCAAATACGATGACAATAGGTGGCATTAGTGAAAAAGAATATCGACTTACTAAATGGAAATATACTCACATCTCTGACTGAGCTGGCCCTTCCAATCATGGCCACGTCTCTGGTCCAGACTGCGTATAATCTGACGGATATGGCCTGGATTGGTATGGTGGGAAGCGATGCGGTGGCAGCGGTTGGTGCGGCAGCCATGTATACCTGGCTGTCCTCCGGCGTTGCAACCCTGGCCAGGATGGGAGGCCAGGTGAAGTCTGCCCATGCCTATGGAGAAGGAAACCGCAGGGAGGCGGTCCAGTACGGAAAGGGAGCCCTGCAATTGGCTTTGGTGCTGGCTGCTGTGTATGGAATCATAACAAATCTTTTTGCAGGGCCTCTGATAGACTTTTTCCATCTTAATTCAAACCTGGTGGTGGAAGATGCAATTGTGTATCTGAGAATCGCATGCGGCCTTATTCTCTTTGCATTTATTGGACAGACACTGACGGGTCTTTATACGGCTTCCGGCAACAGCAGAACTCCTTTTGTGGCCAACTGTATCGGCATGGGAGCCAATATTGTGTTGGACCCGCTGCTTATCTTCGGCCTGGGGCCAATTCCCGGCATGGGAGTGGCCGGGGCCGCCCTTGCAACGGGGGCAGCCCCGGTCACAGGATATGG
>OGPD01001875.1_pt1 | contig 14785 bp, 15 predicted proteins | sample 1552861 | NCBI WGS metagenome assembly OGPD01 (sample SAMEA2580280, study PRJEB22360) | human gut metagenome | biome: human gut; feature: human-associated habitat; material: faeces | place: Denmark | collected 2008/2010
TGTAAGATCAGGGTGCTCTTTGCGATAGTTGATAGCATCCAACTTGAATTGCTTGCTGAGACGCATCTCGGAAGTTCAGCAGTACCGTTCGGCTACGGTAGGAGTACGAATGGTCTGCTTGTTTAGATTCAACATTGTTATGCAGTGTTCTGAAAAACTGTCAACATATCTGTCACCCTAAACTGTCACTATGGTTGTCTGTGATTATAGATTTCGATGATTCTTCTTCGGTTAGTACGCCGAAAATTGATGCCGATACCGTCACGTTTTCTCAACCGATACCAATATTTGTTAAGCAGTTTTGTTACCGTATTAGTCGGCGTAACGGTGTCGTTCATTTCGGTAAGTAAATCTGTAGCTGTGCCCATCCAGTAATGCTTGTCAACCATAAACGCTCTTAACCTTCCGAAAAAAGGATGATCTTCGGTCAGCTTCGGATAGCCTTCACGACTGACTTTCTCCATTGCCAGCGCAACAATTTGTTCACCTTTAGTCATTGTTTCTCCTTTCTGTCACTGTAAAAAGTGACTGTTTTGTTGTAAGTTTGCCGCTTTACCCGAATGTGGTTCCTGCGCCGGATTTTCACCGGAGCGTCGTATAGCTCACTTACGGTCATCGCAATATCATATCCCATTCTGACGGTCATTCAGTTGTATTTTGACACGACAAAAAGCCAAGTCACACAAGGCACTTCCCTCAACTTCAAAAGGGTAAACTACCCCTTTGGTTGAGAAGCCTCATGTAACTTGACTTTAAATTTTTCGATTAAACTTTTGAAAAATTAAAGCGCTTATTTGTACCGCCGTTCACTAAAATAAGCTAAACTCAAATGACTAAAAACAGAACGGAGCCGGCACTTCTGTCAGCGTACCGGTACCCTATAGCGCATCTTTGGCTTTGCGCTGCCCGCAGGTGATGCTCCTGCGCTCGTCAGCTCTTTACACTCATAAGTTCATCACTATTCAGTTGTCGCACACAATCTGCGAACAGTTTTGTGTACAGTAATTATTATAACGAACATTCGTTTGGCTGTCAAGCAAATTTAGAAAATTCGTTCGACAAACGTTAGTGTATTTAAGATGTCACGTCTAAACAAGCAATGCGTTTTTACTCCTGCCGAGAAAAACACATTTGTTAGGGACACATAAGACCTATAAAAAATTCTCTTTTTCGTTTTTATGTCTGTTAATTTGTTTTATTATATGATATGATAAAATTATCAATCATCAAGGGGCGATAGTATGAGCGCTAAGAATCAATTTGATTGGATATCATTTTATGAGGAGTTTGCAGATAAGCTACTTGCATATAAGGACAATCGGCAGGAGCTGATTGAAAAAATAAAGCAGGTTTATGAGGTTACAGGGATAAAACTGCCGACTATTGATAGTGATAAAGGCGGAAATAATATCCTTGTTGATATTGATCCTTTTACAGTTTTTGGATTATTTAATAAACAACTAACTGAAAAGAACAGAATAAAACTTATTACTGAATTCAAGGAATTGTTTGACATAAAAGCTGATGTTCCTATGTCTTTTGACGGAATTCCTGTGTTAAGTCCACTAAAATCTACTTTTTTCTATTTTGTAGATAACAGAGGAGAATCAGATATACAAAACCTCTGGTCAATTTTTGAATTAGCGCTTACTCTGTCAAAAAACGATACAGAAGAAAACAGACAAGAGTTTATTTCTGCTTTTAATACAGTTAGGAAACAAAAAGGCGTAAAATGGAATTTGTCAATGGGCTTATACTGGATTCGTCCCAACAGATTTATAAATTTAGATTCACGCAATAGGTGGTTTATAAAGAATAATGACAGCTTACCTGAGTCAATTACAGCCACAGTAAAAAATCTGCGTGATACACCGAAAGCAGAGATATACTTAAAACTTTGTGATGATTGCATTGCTTATATTCAATCTGACAAATGTTCCTATAAATCATTGGCAGATTTTTCTTGCAGTGCGTGGAGTGTATCTAAGCAAGATGATGAATATGAGAAACTTTCCGAGAAAAGCGATGCTAATTCCGGCGCAAAGTTCCTGCGTTGGTTCAAGCCTCTTTTGCAGGCGCTCAAAGATTTAGGCGGTTCGGCTACTCCGAAAGAAGCACGAAATAAAATTATAGAAAACGAAAAGCTGACCGAGGAAGAAACAAGCGCAGTTGTCGGTAAGACGCAAACGCCTGAATTTAACAATGACGTTGCTTGGGCAAGGCAGTACCTTGTCAGAGGCGGTTATTTGGACAACAGCACTCGTGGTGTTTGGAAACTCACCGAAAATGGCTGGACTGTTGATATGACAGACGAATTAGCGTCAGAGATATTCAAGACGATTGTTAAAGAAAACCAGCAAGATAAAGAAGATAAAGGCTCAGCTCTTGCTGACGAAGATGTAAACACAAAGCGCTATTGGATTTACTCGCCCGGCAATAATGCTTCAAAGTGGAGTGAATGTACCGAGAAAGGAATTATGCTCATCGGTTGGGGTGAAATCGGTGATTTGACACGCTTCGCTTCAAAATCAGAAATGAAATCTGCTATGCAGGACACCTACGGCGACAATAAGCCTTATCGCAATGCAGCTCTTGCTACTTGGCAGTTTGCCAATGAGATGAAACCGGGCGATATTGTTTTCTCTAAGCAAGGTATGTATAAAATAATCGGTCGTGGCGTTGTTGAGTCCGGTTATATATATGATGACAGTAGCGAAGATGAGTATAATAACACCCGTAAAGTAAAGTGGACAGACATCGGTGAATGGGAACATCCCGGTCAGGCAGTTATGAAAACGCTGACTGATATTACCCAATATACGGAATATGTTGAAAAGCTCAATGCGATGTTTGACACAGAAGATGATGACGATGATATTGATGTCGAGGAAGAACCGCTGAACACCTATACCAAAGAGAACTTTCTTGCAGACGTATATATCAGTGAAAAACAATATGACACGTTAGAAGGACTGCTCCGAAAGAAATTGAACGTCATTTTGCAGGGTGCTCCGGGTGTCGGTAAAACATACGCCGCAAAGCGTCTTGCCTATTCAATGATGGGTGTTAAGGACCCCGAACGTGTGCAGCTTGTTCAATTTCATCAAAGCTATTCCTATGAGGATTTTGTCGAGGGCTTCCGCCCGTCAAGCACAGGAATGAATTTTGAAATTAAGAAGGGCGCATTTTATAACTTCTGCAAAAAAGCGTCCGATGATAAAGAAAACGAGTATTTCTTTATTATTGACGAAATTAACCGTGGTAATCTCAGCAAGATTTTCGGCGAGTTGTTTATGCTGATTGAAGCCGATAAGCGTGGCAATGATATTCAGTTGCTCTACTCTTCGGACAAGTTTTCCGTTCCGAAAAACGTCTACATTATCGGTATGATGAACACCGCCGACAGAAGCTTGGCAATGATTGACTATGCGCTCCGCAGACGTTTTGCGTTCTTTGAAATGAAGTCCGCGTTTGAATCAGAGGGCTTTAGAAAATATCAGTACGTATTGGAAAATGATAAATTCAACAAACTGATTGACTGCGTTATCAGCCTGAATCAGAAGATAGCCGATGATGATTCTCTCGGCGAGGGTTTCTGTATCGGTCACAGCTATTTCTGCGATATTGAGGAGATTAAGGAGAACACGCTGACCGATATTGTGGAGTTTGAAATTATCCCCTTGCTCAAAGAGTATTGGTTTGACGAGCCTTCAAAAGTGAAAGAATGGTCTGACCGTTTGAGGAGTGCTGTCAAGTGATTCCGATTCAAAATATCTACTATATGCTTTCCTACGCATTTCAGGTGCTGAATGAGCAAGGATATAAAAGTGTGGCGACGGAGCATTTTGAGAATGTGGCGGATTTATGCGCCGCAATACTGATTAAAGGCTTGTCAAAACAGCTCAAGCGTGGTCTGATGAAGGATTATATCCCGAAGCGTGAACCGCTGACGGCGCTGCGTGGTAAAATGGAAATTTCGGAAACGTTGAAAACAAATTCCATTATCAAGCGGCAGGTTGTGTGCTCCTACGACGAGTTTTCCGAAAACGCCTATATGAACCGTATCATCAAGACGACAATGCTGCGCCTGATGGTGGCGGACGTTGACAAGAGCCGCAAAAAGGAAATGAAAAAGCTGTTGGTGTTCTTGGACAATGTTGAGCCGCTGCCGATTTACAGTATCAACTGGAATCTGCGCTATGACCGCAATAATCAGACGTACCGTATGCTGGTTTCGGTTTGCTATTTGGTTTTGAAGGGCTTGCTGCAAACACAGTCGGACGGCAAAACCAAGCTGATGGATTTCCTCGATGAACAGCGTATGCACCGCTTGTATGAAAAGTTTATTCTGGAATATTTCCGCAAGGAACATCCGGAACTGACCGTCGGCGCACCGCAAATCCCGTGGCAGCTCGACGACGATTTCAGCAATATGCTGCCGGTTATGAAATCGGATATTGTGCTCGAAAAAGACGATAACATTCTGATTATCGACGCTAAGTATTACGCCCATTCCACACAGCAGCGGTTTAATAAGGCAACTGTCCACTCGGCAAACCTGTATCAGATTTTTACCTACGTCAAGAACAAGCAGGAAGAACTGAAGGACAGGCAAGTAACCGTTTCGGGAATGTTGCTCTACGCCAAAACAGACGAACAAATTGTCCCCGACAACACCTATCAAATGAGCGGCAACCAAATAAGCGTGAAAACGCTTGACTTGAATTGCGGGTTTGATGAGATTCGGGAACAGTTGGATAGTATTATAACAACCGAGGTAATATATGACAGAATCTGAACGCTTCACAAAAATACACGATGAAATATTTGCAAAATCCTATAAAGATACACTTTATGTATTTCTTTGTGGAGGAGCTACCGATGATTGTATCAGAGATAATATACGAGTGCATTTAGAATCAAATGGTATACAAGTACTATACCCTGAAGATTTGTTTATGGAAATGATGAATAAAGACAGAAAGTCCAATCTGCTTGATTATGAGAACATTTTAGCTGAAAGTGCAAATTCGATTTTACTTATTTGTGAGAGTATGGGTTCAGCAGCAGAACTTGGCGCTTTTGTACAAAGCGAACAAATACGAAATAAACTAATAATTTGCATAGAAAAAAAGTATCGCCGTCAACATAGCTTTATTATGGATGGCCCCGTCAAAAAGCTTCAAACTATAGATAAAGATAGAATACTAATCTTTGATAAAACAAATCTATCGCAATTTAAGAATAGTGTTATTACTCAATATAGAGGATTAAACAGTAAACGCAAAAAATTCTTTTTTAAAAACACTTGCCCCGACTTCACAATGCTACCTGAATATATTTCTTTTATTCCCTTAATCTTATATTTCTATAAAGAGTATAATCGCAAACAGCTATATAAGAATTTAAAAGAATTAATTAGAAATAAATATAACATTCCGAAAGATTATAATGAACTATTCAATGCTTCTTTAAGGTATTTGCATAAACTTGGTATTATATATGTAAATGGGAATATTAACATAGACCGAAATATAACAGATCAAGTTTTATCTTTATCAGAAAAAGGGTATATTTCAACAGATAGTTTTTTTAGAAAAAGTAATATTCCATACAAAAATGAGTTGCATGACAGAATAAGATGTGATATACTAAAAGAACAGTTAAATAATTAAAAATTACCTCTTTTAGTTTTTACAATTCTTTATGTAAGTCTACATATTTTATTGTTTTGGACGGTGATTCGCCAGTCCTTGGTTAAACGCTTACTCACAATTCGTGATATAAAACATTTTATTAAAGCACTTGTTTCAATAAAATTTTTATCTCACGAAAGTCTTATGGTAAAAGAGGTAATTTTTTATGCAAAAAAATAATTTACTTCTCATTAATTCTTTAGGTATTCCATATTTTGAATGCTTAGAAGAGCTTTCAAGAATAATTGGACTAAGTACCAAACTAATCTATCTCTTAACAAATAAAACAGAAAGCTATTATTCCTTTAAAGAGATACCAAAAAAGAACGGTACAAAAAGAATAATAGCAATTCCTTCTTACACATTAAAAATCACTCAGCGATGGATTTCGAAAAATATTCTTAATAAAATTCGCCCAAGTGATTATGCAATGGCGTTTAGAAAAAGCTCAAACAATAATAAGTTTGATATAAAAAAGAATGCCTATTATCATTCGGATTCATTATATGGTCTATCAATTGATTTGAGCGATTTCTTTCCAAGCATTAATGCAGCAAAAGTGTATAGAATATTTAAGGGGATAGGTTATAATAATACAGCTTCGGCAATCCTTACGAATTTATGCACATTAGAAAACAAGTTACCACAAGGTGCAGTTTGTTCGCCGGCACTGTCTAATTTAATATGTATGAGATTAGACAGGAGGTTGTTTGGTCTGTGTTCGAAGAGAGGAGTTCTTTACACAAGATATGCTGATGATATGTATTTTTCTTGTGATAACAAAGGTCTTCTCCTAAAAATGTTTCCTATCATAGAAAAGATAATAAAAAGTGAAGGTTTTATTATCAATCAAGATAAACTCCACTATCATACGCCCAAAAATAAACATCTAATCACGGGTGTTGTTATATCTCACTCTAATGACACATCTGAATTAAAAGTTTCGAAAGAATTCAAACGGAAAATTAGAGCTGAGATATTTAGATGTATTATGACTGGAAATTATGAAAATGCTGCTCATATTAAAGGAGAGATTTCTTATGTTTGTTTTATACAAAGCGAAAACCGTCAAGATTATAAGCAATCAATAATCCAATACATAAATCGCACATCAAAAAAGATTGAATACTTCTGCGAATTAGTTGATGCTTATAATGAAAACTTTTTTTACGACGAACAGGAACCATTAGAATTTTTGGATATTAATAAACTTGAAATTGATTGCCCTGAAAAGGATACCGATAATTATGACCAGTATTTGTTTGAAACAATCGAAGCAATTTTTCAATACCGCAAGGAATACATAAAAAACAATAACCTTACAGATATCTGCAAATACCAAAACTGGCCCAAAAACATAACAGAAAATGAATTTGATGCTTCAAGTGAAGAAACTCCTTTTTAAATCAAACTAACGGCACATTGTCATATAGGTGGACAATGTGCCCTTATTGCTGGTTTTATTATACCTAAATGAAAATGATTTCATTGTTTACTATCTCTGCCGCTTGATTTCGTATATTATTCATACGTCTAACCCACAGCATTTGATTGTCTGCTTTGAGCTGTTCAGTTACACCTTCCTTTTTGGCGAGTTGTTTTACCAAGCGAAAGAACATATCTTCTGCCTGCTTGTCGATATCGGCAAGGTAGGCTGTGAGTTTGCAACTTGTCAGCAGATTTGTATACAGGATTGGGCGGTGATGTTTGATATACTTCAAATGCCGCTTGCCCCAAATGCCAATTTTAACCTTTGGCTGTTCGGGCAATTTCAGGTCGGGTAAAAGGTAATCACCTTGCTGTGTATATGTAATCTTATTTGTCATAATTAATTCCTCCATAGTAGTCGAAAAAGTGTGTACAAAGTTCGATGTAAATTGCCAGTATTTATGCGATTCTTAGAGTGTTGAACTTAATGGGTTAAGGTATCATCATTACCAACCTCAAAATCCGCAAATATACCGTTTACGAGCTTTTGCTGACAACCTTCATTTTCTTGATTTTAGCGTTAGCCACCTTAACCAAAACTTCATCAATGAGGTCGGTGTATTTACCTTCGGATATTAGTCTATTCCTCAAATCATTTAGGCTTTTAATCACTAATCGCCTTTCTTCATAATTTAGATAGACGTGATACTTTGTATTCATTCTGCTTCCTCCTTCAAGAAATCAGTAAAGGGAGCTGTGTTGCCAACAAAGGTATCGTAAGTAAACTGAGCACCCAAACAAAAGCCAACAATAAAACTCTCTAATTCCAATTCCCCTAAAACGATATTTGAAGCATTTGCATATGACAAAAAAGTTTTCTTATCATCTCCTGACAGGTTTTTCGTTAAGACTTCCTCTGCGTTAGCAAGAATAGTCATATATTTTTGAATATAACTGCCTTTTTGGTAACTGCGAGTTTGTGGATCAATATTCCCATAGAACAATTCTGAAATAATGTTTTTCATTTTGTAAAACCTCCGTTAATCTTGATTATATCCTACAAAATCAATCATTCCGACTGTTTTACATAAGACCTTCTTTATCTCTAATACCCCGTATCACCATTTTTCTCCGCAGTAGAACTGGAATTACTCTGACAAAAGATGGTGCTGAATTTCTCGGTTATGCTCGTCAGGTGATACAGCAGATGGAACTGCTGGAGGATCGGTATGTTACAAATCTTCCGGGAAAAGTGACATTTGGAGTATCTTCTCAGCACTATACTTTTACGGAAAACGCTTTTGTGGAGTTAGTTAAGCGTTTTGGACAAGAACGATACGCTTTTTATTATAATGAAACCGGAACACATCAGATATTGGATGATGTGAAAAATCGTGTCTGTGATTTAGGCATCCTTTATTTATCGCATGAAAACGAAGTTGTCATGCGGAAAGTGATAGAGGAAAACCATCTGGTGTTTATCGAGCTGTTTTCAGCAAAGCCTCATGTTTTTTTGCAAAAAGATCACCCATTGGCATCGAAAAAAGTAGTTTCCGTCCATGACCTTACACCTTATCCGCGGCTAAACTTTGTACAGGGAGAGTATGAATCTGTCTATTTTTCAGAGGAACTATTCAGCTCCATCCCGGTGGATAAGGAAATTCGGGTCAATGACAGAGGGGCTATTGTCAACTTCATGCTTGGACTGAATGCCTATACTATTTTAAGTGGAATTTTGTCGAAATATTTGAATGGAGAAAATATCATCTCCGTTCCGCTTGCAGAAAATGAAACAATGCATATTGGATATGTGCTGAATGAAAATCAGGAATTAAGTGAACTTGGAAAAAGCTATCTGGAAGAATTACGAAAATATGCTCCAGCCAATCAATAGTCGTAGGCTATGGATAATCATATAAAATAGGTGTTATGTATGTACCGCTGTTTGCTGATATAATAACAGCAGAAAGTGCCTCCACAATTCCGTAATGATTGATGCTTGACAGTCTCCTGAAAGTTCGCTATAATAATAACCGTAAAATTTGAGTGGACTTTTCCGGATTCGGTCATCTTTTTGCCACACAACTGTCTTGTGATAGTTGTGTGGCTTTTTTGTTGCCTGCATCTCGGAAATGTTGACAGAATGGAGGATGATTTTTTATGGAAAACAACTTCTTATCTCTGATCAAGACGCGCCGTAGTGTAAGGGCTTATAAATCAGAGCCTGTCCCTTCCGAGGCGCTGGACGCTGTACTGGAAACGGGGACTTATGCGCCTACTGGCGGAGGACATCAATCTCCAACTATCATTGCAATTACAGACCCCAAATATAGACAGGAGATTGCAAAACTAAATGCAGAAGTGATGGGAAGCAATGCAGACCCCTATTATGGCGCGTCTGTCGTGATTTTGGTTCTGGCAGATGGCTCCGCAAGCACCTTTGTCGAGGATGGAAGCTGCGTTCTTGAAAATATGATGCTCGCTGCCCATGCCCTTGGGCTGGGAACCGTATGGGTACACCGGGAGCGGGAAATCTTTGACAGCGAAAAAGGTAAAGCCCTCCTGCGGGAGTGGAAGCTGCCGGAAACTCTGCGCGGCGTCGGTGCGATTGCATTGGGGTATCCAGCCCAGGAAGCCAGTCAACCCGCAGCACGCAAACAAAACTATATCGTTCGGATTTAATGATCCTGCTGTCCGGCGCAATTTTTTGCGCCGGACACTTTGTGGAGAGGAGGGAAAGTATGCAGACCAATAATAAAATGGCGGTCGCTCCTGTTGGAAAGCTCATCTGGCAAATGTCGATACCGCCGCTGATTTCCATGTTCCTGCAATATTCCTATAACCTGATAGACAGCGCGTTTGTGGCACGGTTGAGTGAGAATGCGTTGACGGCTGTTTCTCTGTCATTCCCGATTACAACATTGATGAATGCAGCGTCTATCTGGATCGGTGTCGGCGTGAATGTGCTGATAGCAGGATATCTTGGACAGAAAAAGCAGAATGATGCAAATACAACCGTCACACATGGATTGTTACTGGCCTTTGGAATTGGTGCTTTGCTCAATCTTCTGTCATTACTGATTATGAAACCCTACTTTGGGGCATTCACAAATAACGAAGAAATTTATCAGTTGAGTCTTGACTATATGAGCGTATGCTCGTTCATGCAAATTCCAAACATGGTGCATATCGCAATCCAAAAGATGATACAGGCTACCGGGAACATGGTTGCGCCTATGTGGTTCCAGATTGCAGGAGTGGTCGTTAATTTTGTATTTGACCCACTCCTAATTTTTGGTATTGGTGTTTTTCCGGCTATGGGAATCCGTGGCGCTGCGGTGGCTACTGTTGCGGGCTATTTGTTATCCATGATTTTGGCATTTGCCTTGCTGCTGGGCAAAAAGCAAAAAGTGCGGATAAAGATCAAAGAATTTCATATACAAAAGCGGATGATTGCCCGTATATTCGCCCTTGGCTTACCATCTTTCATTATGAATGCCCTTAGTTCTTTTATGGTGACTTTTGTAAACTTTTTTCTGGTCGCCTATTCCGATACGGCAATCGCTTTCTTCGGTGCGTATTTTAAGGTGCAGCAGTTGATCGTTATGACGGTCAACGGGCTGATCCAGGGCTGTCTTCCTATTATGCGGTTTAACTACGGTGCGGGAAACAGAGATAGGCTGCACTCTGCTTTCCGCTACGGAACCGCTTTGGTCTCCGGTATGATGATACTGGGGACATTGGCCGTCATCCTCTTTCCGGCGCAGCTTTTGGGATTATTTACGGCGTCGGAAGCCATGCGCTCCTTTGGAATATCCGCTATGCGGATTATGGCGGCAAGCTATCTGTTTTGCGGTCTCTCTACTATGATTTCCACCTATTTTCAGGCTACGGAAAAAGTAGGTTCCAGCATGGCAATCCAATTATGCAGGCAGATGCTTTTCCTTGTTCCCGCCTTATGGTGTCTGGACAAATTGTTCCATCTGAACGGAATCTGGCTTGCATTTCCGGTTGCCGAAACTGCCACTTTGCTCGTTGCTCTTGTGATGATGGCATGGCATCGCCGCAAAAATATCTCATAACGTGTTCCAGGGAGGAAAAATGATGAACGACACTTTCATGAAAGAGAAACCGGTATTACCGCTGATTTTATCCATGACCCTGCCTATGGTTTTATCCATGCTGGTTAATTCTCTATACAACATTATCGACAGCTTTTTCGTCGCACAGATTAGCGAGGAAGCTATGACGGCGTTATCACTGGTTTACCCGGTTCAAAATTTTATCAATGCTGTTGGAATTGGATTTGGCGTTGGAATCAACGCCGTAATCGCCTTTCATTTGGGCGCTGGAGATCATGAAAAAGCGGATCAGGCCGTCACGCAGGGACTTGTGCTTGCCGTGATTCATGGCGTTGTTATGACAGTCTGCTGTATTACGATCATGCCGGTTTTCCTGCGGATGTTCACTTCATCCGAAGCGGTCATTGAACTTGGCGTCCGCTATTCTGTCGTTGCGTTCGCCTTTACACTCATTGTTACCGTCAGCATGGCGTTTGAGAAATTGTTCCAGGCAGTGGGAAACATGAAAACGACCATGATAAGCCTGATGTGCGGGTGCATCACAAACATTGTCTTAGATCCCGTTCTGATTTTTGGCTATGGCCTATTCCCGGAAATGGGAATCGAAGGCGCTGCACTGGCAACCGGCATCGGGCAGACTCTGACGCTTGCGATTTACCTTGTAGTCTATCTTGTGCGGCCAATTCGCGTGCATATCCGCAGGCAGTACATTCTGCCCGGCAAAAAGATGGTAATAAAGCTATACTCCATCGGCATTCCCGCAACCCTGAATCTTGCGCTTCCGTCTCTTTTGATTTCGGCGCTCAATGCGATTTTGGCGGCATATTCCGAAGTGTATATTCTGGTTTTAGGAATCTATTACAAATTGCAGACCTTTATCTATCTGCCAGCGAATGGCATTGTGCAGGGGATGCGCCCCCTGATTGGCTATAACTACGGCGCAGGGGAGCACAAACGGGTCAGCCAGATTTATCAGATCGTTTTGTGCATGAGTGGCATCATTATGGTGTTTGGGACAGTAATATGTCTGCTGATCCCCGGACAGTTGATGGGGCTGTTTACCCACACAAAAGCGACGATTCAGGCCGGGGAAACCGCCTTACGCATCATCGGGGCCGGGTTTATCGTCTCGGCGGTTTCTGTTACCTCTTCCGGTGCATTGGAGGGACTTGGAAAAGGCACTCCCTCCTTACTGATTTCCCTTTGCCGGTATGTAGTGGTCATCATCCCGGCTGCGTTTTTACTCAGCAGGTTTTTCGGGGCCGTTGGCGTCTGGAATGCGTTTTGGGTCACGGAAGTGATCGCCGCGGTCATTTCCCTTATCATTTACCGCAAGGCGATTGCAAAACCTGTGACGACGGCCCGAAAGGAATGAATGCCGTCCTGCTCGACTGCGCCGGATAAATTTCTGCTTCTCTAAGGTGAACGGCATATCTGATGAACACCGAGGGCAAGTATATTGCCAATAAGCGTGTCAAGCATCCGTACAGTTGGGCGAAGACAACCGTATATCAAATTCTGAGCAATCCTGTTTATTTAGGAAAATTGGTCAGCCAACGCTATACTACAAGATCTTTCAAGGACAAGCGCGTCGTAGAGCATCCGTCGGAAGAATGGGTTATCGTAGAGAACACACATGAACCGCTGGTCGATCAAGCCACCTTTGATACAGTACAGGAGCGTATCAAAATCAAGCAGCCTGCTACTTGGACCAACACGGATAATATGTTTCGTGGACTGATGATTTGCGGTGGGTGCAACACGCGAATGGTATTCACCACTCGAAAAAATCGCAAATTGAAAGGTCACTTCAGCTGCAATACGCACCGGCGTTATGGCGGGAAAAAGTGTTCTTCGCATTACATCACGTTGGAGCAGGTGACGGAGTTGCTGTTGGGTGATATTCAGAAACACGCAGCGCTGGCAGCTGCTGACCACGATGCCTATGTAGAACACCTCGTCCAACTTTCTGAACGGGAATCGAACGGTGAGAGAATATCGCAGCAGAAAGAAGCGGACACCTGCAAGCGCAGGCTGGATGAACTGGACACCTTACTTCAGCATATTTACGAGGATCATGTGTTCGGACAGCTTTCCGATGAGCGCTATGCTGCTATGTCTGCAAATTATGAAGCTGAAACAGTGAAATTGAAAACACGCTGTACGGAAATTCAGAAAAAACTTTCTCCCTGCCGCCATCGTGCTTATACCCTATAAATCAGTTTGCTGTTCGGCACGGTCAGGCAGGGGAGCCGATACTCCCCGCACTGTTTGTACCACAGGCTGTTTTCCGCATCAAATGTGTACTTTTTCATCATCGTTACCTCGTTTTGTTTTTGTTTCGGGTGGTGCGTTTTACTGCTTTTGCCTGCTCCACCAATGCGTCAAGCTGGTGTTTATCGAGCTGTTTTTAGCAAAGCCTCATGTTTTTTTGCAAAAAGATCACCCATTGGCATCGAAAAAAGTAGTTTCCGTCCATGACCTTACACCTTATCCGCGGCTAAACTTTGTACAGGGAGAGTATGAATCTGTCTATTTTTCAGAGGAACTATTCAGCTCCATCCCGGTGGATAAGGAAATTCGGGTCAATGACAGAGGGGCTATTGTCAACTTCATGCTTGGACTGAATGCCTATACTATTTTAAGTGGAATTTTGTCGAAATATTTGAATGGAGAAAATATCATCTCCGTTCCGCTTGCAGAAAATGAAACAATGCATATTGGATATGTGCTGAATGAAAATCAGGAATTAAGTGAACTTGGAAAAAGCTATCTGGAAGAATTACGAAAATATGCTCCAGCCAATCAATAGTCGTAGGCTATGGATAATCATATAAAATAGGTGTTATGTATGTACCGCTGTTTGCTGATATAATAACAGCAGAAAGGTGGTTGATTATTATGCCTATGGCGGTACTGAGCAATTTTCTGATTTATTGCGTTATAAATGCCTTTACTCTGGGACCGGGAAATATTTTGGCATTAAATACCATAACAAACTATGGATATAAAAAAGGAAAGCCGCTGTTCTTTGGAATTTTTGCAGGCTACTATGTAGTGCAAATCTTATGCGCAATTTTTGTATATGGGGTTAGTTCTTTGCTTCCAAATGTAATGGAAGTGATGAAGTACATCGGGGCAGCCTATATCCTGTGTCTTGCGATTCATATTGCTTTCAGTAAGCCGTCAACAGAAAACGCAGAGCAATCGGCATCGTTTCTGAAAGGCTTCATGCTGCAATTTGTCAATGTGAAGATCTATATGTTCGGAGTTACCGCACTAACGGGTTATGTTGTAGGATATATGTCCTCTTTTCCGGCTTTGCTGTTTTTTGAGCTGGTTATTGCAACAATCGGAACGATCGCAACCTGTACTTGGACTGGCTTGGGCGTACTGATTCAGAAGTTTTATCTGCGGCATTTCCGTGTTATTAACATTATCCCTGCACTAACATTACTGGAGTGTATTTGGGGAATGTTAAGATAATTGTTGCTTTGAGAGCAATTCTAATTAACAAATTCAAGTTTGTCTGACTCACAACAATTTAATATCAAACTAATACAAGCACTTTAGCCAATA
>OGPD01001908.1_pt1 | contig 14562 bp, 10 predicted proteins | sample 1552861 | NCBI WGS metagenome assembly OGPD01 (sample SAMEA2580280, study PRJEB22360) | human gut metagenome | biome: human gut; feature: human-associated habitat; material: faeces | place: Denmark | collected 2008/2010
GGCCGCACGGACAAGCGCGCGACCGGCATCGGCCTGTATCTCTGCCGCCGCATCCTTGAAAAGCTCGGCCACACGATCGCCATCACCTCGACCGTCGGCGAGGGCACGACGGTGCGCATCGGTCTGCAGCAGGACGCGCTCGAGGTCGAGTGAGCCTTACAGAATCGTAAGTTTCCGCCGGGAAAATGTAAGCCAGATGCATGGCAGCCATTTCCCCGGCGGTTTATACTGAGCCTGTCATTACACAGGAGGTAACGGTCATGTCGTTTTTGGAAGTTCGTCATGTTCAGAAAATTTACACCACACGCTTCGGCGGCACGAAGGTGCAGGCGCTCACGGACGTGAATTTCACGGTCGAGAAGGGCGAGTACGTCGCCATCATGGGCGAGAGCGGCAGCGGAAAGACCACGCTGCTCAACATCCTTGCCGCGCTCGACAAGCCCACCGGCGGCGAGGTCGTGCTCGACGGCCGGCCGCTGAGCACCATCCCCGAGCGGGAGATCGCGGCGTTTCGCCGCTCGCAGCTGGGCTTCGTGTTTCAGGAGTTCAACCTGCTCGACACGTTCTCCGTGCAGGATAACATTTTCCTGCCGCTCGTGCTCGCCGGCAAGGCGTATCCGGAGATGGCCGCGCGCCTTGCGCCCATCGCCCGGCAGCTTGGCATTGCCGAGCTGCTGCAGAAGTTCCCGTATGAGCTCTCCGGCGGCCAGAAGCAGCGCGTGGCCGTCGCCCGCGCGCTCATCACCCGCCCGCAGATCTTGCTGGCCGACGAGCCGACCGGCGCGCTCGACTCCCGCTCGACCGACGAGCTCTTGAAGCTCTTCGGCGAGATCAACGCCTCTGGCCAGACCATCGTGATGGTCACGCACTCTGTGCGCGCGGCGAGCTGCGCCTCGCGCGTGCTGTTCCTGCGTGACGGCGAGGTCTCGCTCGAGTTAAAGCGCGGCAAGGACACGGATTCCCAGTTCTACCAGCGTATCACCGATGCGCTCACGCAGCAGCAGACGGGAGGCGAATGCGCATGAAGCCCACCTTTTACCCACGCCTTGCGTGGATGGGTATCAAAAAGAACGCAAGGCTCTATGTGCCCTATCTTCTCTCCTGCGCGTTCATGACAGCGATGCTGTATGTCATTGCGTACCTCGCCGTCACCCCCGCGCTCTATACGGTCAATGGCAAGGTGAACGGCTCCGGCACCTCTGCGGTCGCGATGACGATGAGCCTCGGCTCGTTCGTCGTATCGGTGTTCATCGCGCTGTTTCTCTTCTACACGAACAGCTTTCTCCTGCGCCGCCGCAAGAAGGAATTCGGCCTTTACAGCGTGCTCGGCATGGACCGCGGCGCACTCAGCGCCATTCTCTTCTGGGAGACACTTCTGGCCGCGGCGTTCACGCTGATCGCGGGGCTTGGCCTCGGCCTGCTGCTCTCCTATGTCTCGCAGTCCGCACTGCTGCGGCTTTTATCTCTCCCCGCCGCGGCTTTCACCGTGAGCCTTGCCGCCATCAAGCAGTGCGCCATCACGTTCATCGCCATCTTCGCGCTGCTCTATGTGCGCGGTGTGCTGTCGCTGCGCCACGCACAGGGCGCGGCGCTTTTGAAGAGTGAAAACGTCGGCGAAAAGCCGCCGAAGTCGCAATGGCTGCTCGTCATCCCCGGCCTTGCGCTGCTGCTCGGCGCGTACTACATCGCCGCGACCATCAACGACCCCGTACAGGCGATGCTGCTCTTCTTCCTCGCGGTCATCATGGTCATTCTATCGACGTATCTTCTCTTCATCTCCGGCAGCGTGACGCTCTGCAAAACACTCCAGAAGGATGAAAACTTCTACTACAAAAAGCGCAACTTTGTTTCCCTCTCGTCGCTCACCTACCGCATGAAGCGAAACGGCGCGGGCCTCGCCTCCATTTGCATTCTCTCGACGATGGTGCTGGTGATGCTTGCTTCGACGGCGAGCCTCTATTTTGGCGCGGAGGACGCGATCAACACGCTTGCCGTCCAGAATCACTGGCATCCCACGGAAATGGCGGACGTCCGTGCGGAATTTTTCTCCCTCTACGGCAGTCTCTTTTTCCTCGGCATTCTTTTAAGCGTGCTGTTCCTGTTCGCAACGCTTCTGATGCTCTACTACAAACAGGTCGTGGAGGGGTATGAGGATGCCTCGCGCTTTGCCATCATGCAGCGCGTGGGCATGACCAAGCGCGACATCCGTGAGAGCGTGAACGCGCAAATGCTGCTCATTTTCCTGCTGCCGCTTGCCGCGGCGGCGCTGCACCTCGCCTTCGCCCAGCCGATGGTCTGGCAGATCATGCAGCTGTTCGGCATCCAGAACCTCACGCTGTTTCTCGGCGTGACCGGCGCGGCGCTGCTTCTTTTCGCGCTGCTCTACTGCGCGATGTATCGTCTGACGTCGAATGCGTATTTCCGCATCGTCAGCACTGGCGGCGCCGCGGCGTGACGCGCTTTACTATATAGAGAACGGGACGGAAATGTTCATTTCCGTCCCGTTCTTCTTTTTCTCTTTTTACACCAGCAGACCGTATTTTTCGACCAGCGGCGCAAGGGCATCTTCGGTGAGATTTCCCTCGTACAAGGCTCTTCCCTGATAGGCGCGCAGGCCCGCTTCCAAAAGCTCCGCGTCGTCGCAGATAAGGCACAGCGGCTTTCTAAGCATGTACTGGTAGTCCGCCAGCGCGTCGACGTCCGCCCAGAACGCGAGCTTCAGCGCGACCATCGGCCATTCGTCATCCATCGCGTCGGAGAGCTTGTCCTCCAAATCGCCGTCCGCGGTCAGCACCGCGCCGTGCGTCGCATCGGCGGGCAGGAAGAAGGCTTCCTTCTCCGTTGCCGCGGGAAGAAGGTCGAGGCATTCCGGTGCGGGGCGAACGTATTCCGCGTCCTTGAGCGCTGCTTTCAGCGCGGCGATGTGCTCCTCCGTCGTGCCGCAGCAGCCGCCGAAGAGAGCCACACCTGCCTTGAGCATCTCGGGCACCAGCGCGGCAAATTCCTCCGGCGGGCAGTTGTACACGGCCTCGCCGTTCACGATCTCCGGCATGCCGGCGTTGGGCTTGGCGATCAGCGGCACGCGCGCGTATTTATGCAGGCGTTGGAGCTGCGGCAACATCTGCTCGGGGCCTGCCGAGCAGTTCAGGCCGAATGCGCTCACGCCCATGCCCTCCATCACGGAAAGCGCCGCGACCACGTCCGTACCGGAGAGGATCTTGCCGCTCTCATCGCAGGTAAAGGACACAAGGATGGGCTTTTTGCTCATGCTGCGGATCGCCAGAACCGCCGCACGCGCATCGGTCAGCGTCATCATCGTCTCAATGACGTAGAGGTCGACGCCCGCCTGCTCAAGGCCCGCCGCCTGCTCGGTGTAAATGTCGACGAGCTCTTCAAACGACGCATCGCCGAGGGGGGCTAAAAAGCGGCCCGTGGGCGCGATATCGCCCGCGACCCATGCTTTTCCGTCCGCCGCCTGCTTCGAGAGCTGCGCGAGCGCTTTGTTCATCTCCTCCGTGCGGTTGAAGATGCCGCGCTCTTCGAGCTTCTGGCGGTTGCCGCCGAACGTCGGCGCGTAGAGCACATTCGAGCCGCTCGCCACATACTTGCGCTGAATTTCAAGGATGCTCTCGGGATGTTCGAGCACCCACTGCTCGGCGCTCATGTCGCCGGTGAAGCCGCGCTTTTGGAGTTCGGTGCCGGTCGCGCCGTCCAAAATCACGGGAAACTGCATTTCCATAGGGTTTTCCTCCATTAAAAAATCCTGTTCGGAACGATTTTCAAAATGTCAAACTGTCGGTGAACACGCGGGAAAAGTCGTCGCGCCCGGAAAGCTCGAGATAGCGGCACTTTTCGGGAATCTCCGCGAGCTTTCGCCAGTTTTCCCCGTCAAGCGCCAGCATCGAAGCGCCCGCGAGCGCCGCGTTGCCAAGGGGTCTGATTTTACTAAGGCACGCGCGCGGCAGCATGCCGATGCGCACTACATTCTCGGGCGAGAGATAGTTGCCGAACCCGCCCGCGAGCTCCACACTCGCAATGTCGTCCGCCGTCACGCCGCGCTGCTCGAGCAGCACCCGAATACCGCCTGCCACCGCCGCCTTGGCAAGCTGCAGGTTGCGCACGTCGCGCGCCGTCAGGCTAACGGCCTTCGTCAGGTGGAAGACGCCGTTGCCCTGGCCATCCTCGGTCAGATAGCGGCGCATGTCCTCCGGCGCGTCCTGCGGCGGCAGCAGCCGCCCGCTTTCGTCGATCACGCCTCGCTCCAAAAGCACGGCGACGAGGTCGACCAATCCCGAGCCGCAGATGCCCTTTGCCTCGCCCCCACCGACGATGTCGCAGAGGAAGCCCCTGTCATAGCTCACATGGCTCACCGCGCCCGTGATGCCCGGCATGCCGCAGCTGATGCCCGCCCCCTCAAACGCTGGGCCCGAGGCGACCGCGCAGCAGAGCGCGCCACTCTCATTTCCCAGCGCCATTTCGCCGTTCGTGCCGATATCGAGAAACAGACGCAATTCCGGCTGCACAAAAAGGCCGTCTGCCAACAGTCCCGCCGTGATATCGCCGCCGACATAGCCCGCGACGCACGGGGCAAATTGCACGGGAATGCCCGAAAGCAGCTCACCCGTGCCGTCTTCAAACAGCGTCTCCGGCTGAAACGGCGCGCGGGCGATGGACGCGACCTCGCGCCCGTCGAAAAGGTGCTGCATCACGGTATTGCCCGCAATGATGAGCTCCTTGACTTCATCCGTCTTCCGTCCGGCGGCGGAAAGTGTCTGTCCTAAAAGCGTCTCGGTCTGCGCGCGGATACAGCGCGACAGCTCGCCGAGCCCGTCGAACGCTTCCATCGTGTGCTGGATGCGGCTGATAACGTCCGCGCCGTAGGGCGCCTGCGCGTTCCAGTCCTGAGCCTGCGCGAGCAGCTTTCCGTCTGCGCGGTCGAAGAGCCGCAGCGCCACCGTCGTCGTACCGAGGTCGACTGCCGCGCCAAGGCCCGAGCGGCCCGCCTGCGCCTTCGGCAGTGTGAGCGTGTCCGTCAGGATGACGCCGCGCATCGTCTCGGGCAGGTCGATCCAATCGCCGTCCTGCGCTTTCGTCTTGCAGGCAAGGCGCGGCACACCGTTCACCTTCACGCGGCATTTGCCGCAGCGGCCCTTGCCGCCGCAGGCTGCGAGGATGGAATATCCCGCCCGCCGCAGCGCAGAGAGCAGCGTCTCCCCTGCTTCGAACGGGACCGGCGTGATTTTCGCCCCCTGCTGAACTTGAATGCTTGACACGAGCTTCCCCCACCCATATAATAGATAAATAATGTATAAATAGTATTTTATGCAGAAATAAATTTCCTTGTCAAGAGGCATTGCTTATGACAGACCTTCTCACCCTCACCCACGAGGTCGGCTTCTCCCAGTGCGCACCGGTGAATATGGATGCACTCGATCCGCTCGAAGCCGTTCGCGACATGTGCAAAGCTGACCGCTGCGGCCGCTACGGCAAAAGCTGGAGCTGCCCGCCCGCCTGCAGCACACTCGAGCAGGCAAGGGCGCAAATCAAGTGCTATTCACAGGGGATTTTGGTGCAGAGCACCGCGCAGCTCGAGGATGAATTTGATTACACTGGTATGACGTCGCTCTTGGAGGCGCATAAAAAGCGCTTTTCGACCTTCGCCCGCCAGGCGCGGCTCTTATTCCCTCACTGTCTGCCGTTGACGGCGGGCACATGCACGCTCTGCCATACCTGCACCTATCCGGACCGTCCCTGTCGACATCCCAAGCAGAGGCTTTCTTCGATGGAGGCCTACGGACTGTTCGTCAGTGACGTCTGCGTCCGCTCAAACCTCGCCTACAACTATGGTCCCCGCACTTTGACCTACACAGCCTGCGTGCTGTATTGATAAAGGAGATCTTCCCCGTGTCTACCCCGAAAGAAATTTTTCTTGAACTCATCAAGCCCGACGGCCAGCCCGAGCGTCAGCTCTGCCAGTATGAAGCGCTGCACATGTGCCTCACGGACCCCATCAACACCTATCTTCGCGGAAACCGCAAACGCGGTTCCGTGAGCAAGGACCGTTGGGGCACGACCATCAGTTTTCCCGAGGACGCGCCCGGCCCCATCCCCGTCCACACGCCGGAGCTGTCAGTCTGCACGGATGTTACCCGCTGGAAAGAGACCATCCACGTGCCCGACCTGAGTGTCTGCTCCGAGGGCTGGGAGGAGTGCCGCACGCGCTCGCGCGCCGCCGCGGACGCCGAGGGCAAGCTCCTCGCCGGCTTTATGGGCACAGGCATTTTTGAGCAGTGCCACTTCCTCATGGGCTTTGAAGATACGCTGACCGCGCTCTACGAGCATCCCGACGAGATGCACGAGCTCATCGAGACGATCACGCAGTACCGTCTCGACTATGTCCGCCGTCTAATCGACGGCTTGCAGCCCGATGTCATCTTCTCCCACGATGACTGGGGCACGAAAAATGCCCTCTTTATGAAGCCCGACATGTGGCGCGAGTTTTTCAAGGAGCCCTACCGCCGCTTTTATGGCTACATCCGCTCGCGCGGCGTCATCGCCATCCACCACGCCGACTCGTACCTCGTCCCCATCGTGGACGACATGGCTGAGATCGGCATTCAGGTCTGGCAGGGTACACTGCCGGAAAACGACATTCCCGCCCTCCAGCGCCACTTAAGCGGCAAGCTCACGCTTATGGGTGGCTTTGGCGCGGCCATCGACCGTGCAGACGCGCAGCCCGATGAAATTCTCGCCTACGCAAGGGACGCGCTCGCGCGCTATTGCCCCGGCGGGCACTTCATCCCCTCGATCACCTACGGCCTTGCCGGTACGGTCTTCCCGCACGTGGATCAGTACCTCGATCAGGCCGTGAACGAGTACAACGCGGGGCTGCACATTCCCGTCACGCCGCTCCCCGCCGTGCCGAAGCGTGAGATCGGTGCCGCAAAGGCCGAGCTGGTGCAGGCCGCAACCTCCGCGCAGGAGTCCGCCGATGTGTTCGAGAACATCGCCCGCGCGCTCGAGCGCGGCCAGCAGAAAAAGCTGCTCACCCTCTGCCAGCAGGCACTCGACGAAGGCCACAAGCCGGGCGACATTCTCTCCAAGGGCATGATCATCGGCATGAACCGCCTCGGCGAGGCGTTCTCCGCCAACCGCGCGTTCGTTCCCGAAATGCTCATGGCCGCGCGCTGCATGTCCGCCGCCACGGAGCTTCTGAAGCCCCTGATGGTCGGCGAGGGCACCGAGCCCGTCGGCCGCGTGTGCCTCGGCACCGTGAAGGGCGACATGCACGACATCGGCAAGAATCTCGTCCGCATCATGATGGAGGGCAGCGGCATCGAGGTCTTTGACCTCGGCGTAGACACGTCGGCGGAGCAGTTCGTCAGCACCGCCGTGGAAAATCACTGCGGCGTGATTGCCTGCTCGTCGCTGCTGACCACCACAATGGAGGAAATGCGCGAGGTCGTCAAGCTCGTCCACGAGCGCGGCCTGCAGGACCAGATCAAGGTCATCATCGGCGGCGCGCCCATCAGCCAGAGCTTCTGCGACGAAATCGGCGCAGATTTCTACGGCGAGGACGCCGGTGCCTCCGCCCGTGAGGCGGTGAAGATCCTGAAAGTGCAGAAGGCGTCGTAAACAATTACAATACATCAAAAAGGTCCCGTCCGAAGACGGGACCTTTTTTCTATGCATTCTGTTGTACGGTACGTGTCCTTACTTGCCCGCGTACTCGACCAGCATCTCGAAGAAGTTCAGGCAGGTCTCATAGTCGCACAGGGCCTTTTCGGGGGTCTTGGTGTAGAGCACGAACTTGCAGTCATTCTCGGGGTGGAACTGCACGCCGAGGCAGAACGTCTTATCCTGACGCTCGACCGCCTCGATGATCTCCACACCGTCGATCGTCGCCGTGCTGACGACGGTGAGGTTCGTGCCCTCAACGCCGCCGACCGCCTGGTGGTGCCAGGAGGAAACGTTCTTCAGCTCCGTGGAGCCGACGATCTTATAGAGCCACTTGGAGGCGTCCTTATTGATGACCACATCGTGGCGGGCATAGGTGCGGTCAGGCGCGCCGACGGGCATTCTGTGCGAGTCGTTGTAGGTCGCGCCCTGCTCCTTATAGTAGTTGGGGATATCCTGGATGAACGTGCAGCCGGAGACGATGGACATCACCTGCTCGCCGCGGCAGACCGCGAACGTCGGCACGTCTTTTTCAAGGCAGTAGGCCATGAGCATGTAGTCGGAGATATCGCGCGTGGCGTTGATCTCTTCGCCCTCGTTCTTTTCCTTCTCGGGGACCTTGAACAGTGACGGGCTCACATCCTCGCCGCCGGTGAAGAAGACGCCGTCGATGGCCTGCATCACAGCGCCGACGTTGCTGGCCGTGAGATCCTTTTCCTTCACCTTGTCAGCGTATTCCTGCTTGAGCATGCCGCTCTCTTCGAGATACGCGGACTCGATCTTGCCCTCGGCATCGTACTTCACGGCCGTGCTCGTCACCTGATCGAGCTCGACGGGGATAGCGCCGACGGTCTTGAAGATCGTCTTGTGGGAGTCGTAATTCTGTCCATTATAGGACCAGCTGATGCCGATGACCGGCTTGTCCGCGATCGCCGCGGCATTCTTGAGCATCTGCTCGAGCATCGCCGTCGTCACGGGCTTGGACGCCTCGTAGGTCAGGCCGTCCATCAGGCCGGACCAGACGGCCATATCGTCATAGTCCGCGGGCCAATCCTTCAGCAGCGCCTTGTCCAGACCGGTGCTGCGCAGGATCATCGCGGCCGCTTCCAACTGCGTAACGGCTGCGTCGGGCGCAAATGCGTCCTTGCTGACGCCGTTGACAATGCCCTTGGAGCAGGCGAGGTTGATCGCGCCTTCAAACTTGCTGCCCTCGGCAACATCCTTGAATGCGCTCGCATCCTTGGCGCTCGCTTCCGCCTGTGCGGCGAGGCCCATGTTCTTGATGACCTCCTGCGTCACTTCGGCGCGGGTCATCGAAGCGGCGTTATCATCTGCGAAGGCGGTGACGGAGAGACTGAGCGCGAGAACAAGTGCCAGGATCAGGGACGTTGCTTTCAGAGACAATCTTTTCATACAAATTCTCCTTCGTTCGATATTGGGCGGCACGCGCATGCCGCTCTACCGCCATGATAACGAGGCAAAGTGAAAATAGCAAGTTAAAGTTTAAACAAACTGCATTTTTAGCCACTGTATACAACATATCGACTCCTTTCCCCGTACGACATGCACAATCACTTTTCCGCTCTTGTATTTTCACTATTCAAGCCGCCGGTGTACGATTTTTGCCCCGCCCTTGTTTTTATGGGGCAATCACGGTATACTATAAAAATAAGCACCGTTCCCATTTCATCAGAAAGGAAATATTCTATGGATATCAAATTTTCCGGCTCGGACGCCGGCGGCTTTCAGTTCGACCCGAACGCCGCGCCCAAGCCCAAACGCGAGCGCAAGCCCCGCAAGTCGATCGGCAGCAAGGGCGGCCGCATCGCGGTCAACACGCTCGTCACGCTGCTTGTCGGCGCAGTCTTCTTCTACGTGCAGATGCCCGCCATCAACCTGCATGCCGAAGAGTTCTACGGTTTCGTGCTGCTGCTTTGCGTCACGTACTGCATCTGCGCGCTCTTCACCTCCGGCTTTCAGGGCACGGGGGCCAAGGGCTACTTCACGTTCGTCAAAAAGCAGTGCACGGTGCCCTTCTTTGTCGTGGCGGCGCTCATTGTCACAGCGCTCGTCGGCGCGCTGACATCGTGGGTCGTGCTGCGGGCCAAGGACTATCAAGCGCTGCTGCCGATCGACAGCGGCAGCTTTGCAAGCGAAATTGAAGAGGTCTCGTATGACCGCATCCCGATGCTCGACCGCGACAGCGCCGAAAAGCTCGGCGACCGCAAGCTCGGCGAGCTGGCCGACATGGTCTCGCAGTTCGAGGTCGCGGAAAACTACACGCAGATCAACTACCGTGGCCGCCCCGTGCGCGTCACGCCGCTGCGCTACGGCGACATCATCAAGTGGTTCAACAACCGCTCGGAGGGGCTGCCCGCCTACCTTATCATCGACATGGTCACGCAGAACGTCGAGGTCGTGCGCCTTGACGAGGGCATGAAGTACACGACCGCCGAGCACTTCTCCCGCAACCTCTACCGTCATTTGCGCTTCGCGTACCCGACCTATATGTTTGAAGAACCGGTCTTCGAGATCAACGAGGACGGCACGCCCTACTGGGTCTGCGCCAAGAAGGAAAAGACCATCGGCCTGTTCGGCGGCACGGACAACCACGGCGCGGTGCTCGTCAACGCCATCACGGGCGAGAGCGAATACTATGAAGAGCCGCCCGCGTGGGTCGACCACGTCTACTCCGCCGAGCTCATCATCGAGCAGTATGACTACTATGGCCAGTATCACAATGGCTTCTGGAATTCGATCTTCGGCCAGCGCGACGTGACCGTCACGACCGACGGCTACAACTACCTTGCCGAGGGCGACGACGTCTATCTCTACACGGGTGTCACGAGCGTCGGCGGCGACGAGAGCAACATCGGCTTCCTGCTCTCCAACCAGCGCACAAAGGAGACAAAGTACTATCCCTGCGCAGGCGCGACAGAGTACAGCGCCATGGACAGCGCCGAGGGTCAGGTGCAGAACCTGCGCTACAACGCGACGTTCCCGCTGCTGCTGAACATCGCCGAGCAGCCGACGTACTTCATGGCGCTCAAGGACGCGAGCCAGCTCGTTAAAATGTACGCGATGGTCAATGTCAACCAGTACCAGATCGTCGCCATCGGCGCGACGGTCGCCGACTGCGAGGCGAACTACCGTCAAATGCTGCTCAAAAATAACCTCATCTCCGACGATCAGGGCTCCATCGACGTCACGCCGAACGATTATAAGAGCGTCGAGGGCACGATCGCCGAGATCCGCACGGCGGTCGTAGATGGCAACAGCATCTACTTCCTGCGCTTTGACGGCGAGAGCGCCTTCTCCGTGCGCATGAGCGCGGCTGAGGTCGCCTATGCGCCGCTGCTGAACGTCGGCGACCGCGTGTGCGTCTACTACCGCGACGGCTACGTCACGGAAAACTGGATCGAAGCGTCCGACGTCGAGCTGCTGGATGGCAGCGCCCAGAGCGCACCGCCCGTAGAAACGAGCGTTTCGACTGAGGACAGCGCGGATCCCGTCGAAAACGCACAGGAAATGCCGTAAAGCGGCGGCAAAGTACTTTCTATTACAAATTTTGATAGGGGTGGCGACACCCCTATCTCTTTTTGGAATGCATTGCACAAAAATGCAAGATTATGAGCAGTTTTTCTCGATAAAATCACCACTTTGAAAGTTGGCTTGCATCAATCTAATATGTTTTATTAAAAAAGTTAAAGTTTTTTGCCAAATTTTCTGCCAAATGCACAAAAAGTCAGAAAGAATTTCTTGCACAGCGCCAATAGCGTTTTGCTTGAGAATTTTTTCCTTTGGTGATAAACTCATAGACAAGATGGCTGAACCATCAAGCCCTGATTTTCAGGGTAATTTTAGAGGAGGCTACTTATCATGAACGCTTACATTGAGAGAGTTCTTGCCGAGACCAAGGCCAAGAACGCGAATGAGCCCGAATTCCTGCAGACCGTCGAAGAAGTCCTGTCTTCCCTCGAGCCGGTCATCAACGCCCACCCCGAGTACGAGAAGGCCTGCCTGCTTGAGCGCATGGTCGAGCCCGAGCGCACCATCGAGTTCCGTGTTGTCTGGATGGACGATAACCTTCAGTATCACGTCAACCGTGGTTACCGCGTGCAGTACAACGCGGCCCTCGGCCCCTACAAGGGCGGCCTGCGTTTCGCTTCCAACGTTAACCTTTCCATCATCAAGTTCCTCGGCTTCGAGCAGACCTTCAAGGATGCTCTGACCTGCCTGCCCATCGGCGGTGCCAAGGGCGGTTCCGACTTCTCCCCCATCGGCCGCAGCGACGGCGAAGTCATGCGCTTCTGCCAGGCTTTCATGACCGAGTTCCATCGTCACATCGGTCAGGACATCGACTGCCCCGCTGGTGACGTCGGTGTCGGCGGCCGCGAGGTCGGTTATCTGTACGGCCAGTATCGCCGCATCGTCGGCGCTGCTGAGTTCGGCGCTATGTCCGGCAAGGCCATCTGCACCGGTGGTTCCATCCTCCGTCCCGAGGCGACCGGTTTCGGCGCTGTCTATTATCTGCGCGAAGTCCTGAAGCACGACGGCAAGGAAGTCAAGGGCATCCGCGTCGCTATGTCCGGCTACGGCAACGTGGGCTGGGGCATCATGAAGAAGATCGACGAGCTCGGCGGTAAGGTCACCTACTTCGCTGGCCCCGACGGCTACATCCACGACCCCGACGGTGTCTGCGGCGAAGAGAAGCTCAACTTCATCCTCGAGATGCGCGCCAAGGATCCGATGCACTGCAAGCCCTACGCTGACAAGTTCGGCGTTGAGTTCGTTGAGGGTCAGAAGTGCTGGGGCGTCAAGGATGTTGACGTTTACATGCCCGCCGCTACCCAGAACGATGTCAACATGGAGTGGGCCAAGAAGATCGCTGAGTCCGGCGTTCCCTACTACATCGAGGTCGGCAACATGCCCACCACCAACGATGCTCTGGCCTTCCTGATGGAGCAGAAGCACCTCACCGTCGCTCCTTCCAAGGCTGTTAACGCCTGCGGCGTTTCCGTCTCCGAGCTCGAAATGGCTCAGAACGCTCAGCGCATCTACTGGAGCGCTGAGGAAGTCGACGCCAAGATGGAGTCCATCATGAAGAACATCTATGATGCTTCCGTCGAGGCTGCCGAGCGCTATGGCCTGGGCTACAACCTGGTCGCCGGTGCTAACATCGCTGGCTTCCAGAAGGTCGCCGACGCCATGATGGCTCAGGGTATTTTCTAATCGAAAATCCCTCACGACTTTCTCGTGCCGCACATCTGTGCGCATGAACCAACAAGAAAAAGGCATCCTGCTTTCGCAGGATGCCTTTTTTCATATTCAGGTGTTGTCTCGGCTGATGGGCTTTCGCACCAGCAGCGCAAGCAGCGCCTTTTTGTCGAGCGGACAGAGCGGATAGAGATACCCCTTCCCCACGATCGGCTTCGTCGTCGCGAGCAGCACGACGATCACGATGCACCCGAGCGCAAGCCCGACCCAGTCCAGCGCGCCGACAAACAGCAGCAGCATCAGCCGCAGCAGCTTGAAGGCATAGCCGAGCTCATAGCTCGGCTGGGCGAAGTTCGCAATGGCGACGAAGGCCATGTAGGCCAGCACCTCCGGCACGAGCCAGTGCGCCTGCACGGCAAAATCGCCGAGCACGAGCGCGCCGAGCATGCTGAACGAGTTTGAGAACACATCCGGCGTGTTGAGCGAGGCGAGCTTCAATAGATCGACAATGAACTCCGCCAGCAGAAGCTGCACGAGCAACGGCACGGAATAGTCGCTGTCGATGGCTAAAAACTCAAGCCCTGCCTGCGTGCGTAACGGGTCCTTCACAAGCAGGAACCACACGGGCGTGATGAACATCGTGAGCAAAAACACCACAATGCGCAGGATGCGCAGATACGTCCCGATCAGCGGCGGAAAGTAGAAGTCGTTCGCCTCCTGCACAAAGTCGAAAAAGTGCGTCGGCAGGATCATCGCCGCGGGCGAGTTGTCCACGAGCACGACGATGTCACCCTCCATGACGCAGGCCGTCGCGGCGTCGGGCCGCTCGGAGTAGCGGACTTTAGGAAACGGCGTCCACCACTGCTTCTTGCCCATCATCGCCTCAACGATGCTCTCCTGGCTCATCGAGACCGAGCGCACATCGATCTTTGCAAGCTTCTGCCGCACCTCGTCGAGCAGCTTTCTGTCGACCTTGTTTTCCAAATAGCAGAGCACCACGTCCGCGCGCGAGCAGTCCGACACCTTGTGACCTTCGAGCGTAAGCTGCGGGTCGCGAATGCGGCGGCGCAGCAGCGCCGCGTTGGCGACAAGCGTTTCGATGAAGCCGTCGTGCGCGCCGCGCAGCACCTTGCCCGACGATGGCTCCTCCACCCCGCGCGCGGGATACTGCTTCGCGTCGATCAGCGCGCACTCGTCATAGCCCTCGACCAGCAGCGCCATCTTGCCCAAAAATACGCTTGTCACCGTGTTTTTGACGTTTTGCTCGGCGTTTACCTCGTTGAATGTGATGTATCGGTCGATGAACTGCTGCATCGTCTGCGCGTCGCTAACGTCTCTGAGCGGCAGCCAGAAGCTCAGCATCCGCTCAATAACCGCGTCGTCGCCGTAACCGTCCACCACCCACATCCGCGCCCGCCTGCCGCCGACATACAAGTCGCGCGAGATCATATCAAAGCACCGCCCCACACCAAGCAGATCATCCAGCGCGCGGGTGTTTTCCTCGTAGTTTGCCGAAAAAAGCTCCATAACCGCCCTCCGCCACATAATTTTCCTTATTATGCTCATGAGCAGAAATTTTATGCCGCGCGGGCGGCAGATTTTCCCTGCGACGCGCAGGGGAGCGATTAAGGGGGATATTCTCTTTCCTCGGAAAGAGAATATCCCCCT
>OGPD01001923.1_pt1 | contig 14447 bp, 10 predicted proteins | sample 1552861 | NCBI WGS metagenome assembly OGPD01 (sample SAMEA2580280, study PRJEB22360) | human gut metagenome | biome: human gut; feature: human-associated habitat; material: faeces | place: Denmark | collected 2008/2010
CATCCGCTGGGCCAGTGGTCGCTTGCGATCATCCTCGGCGGCGGCATCGGCAATCTCATTGACCGCGTGCGCCTCGGATACGTCGTTGACATGCTGGACACGATGTTCATGGACTTTCCCGTCTTCAACGTGGCGGATGTGTTCGTCGTGTGCGGCACGGTCTGCGCGCTGATTTACTACCTCGCCTTTTACAGCAAGAGCGACGAGAAAAACTGGGGGAACAAGGTCGATGGAACCGATCCTGCTGCAAACAAGTGAAGCCGATGCCGGTACGCGGCTCGACGCCTGCCTCGCCCGCGCAATTGAAGACCTGACCCGCTCCGCCGCGGCGAAAGCCGTCGAGGACGGGCGTGTCCTTGTGAACGGCAAAGCGCCGAACAAGAGCTACAAGCTCACGGGACACGAGCAGATCGAATTCACCCCCGAAGAGCCCGCGCCCATCGACGCCGTTCCGCAGGACATCCCTCTGGACGTTGTCTACGAGGACGACGACGTCATCGTCGTCAACAAGCCGAGCGGGCTCGTCGTCCATCCCGCGCCGGGCCATCCGGACGGGACGCTCGTGAACGCCCTTTTGTATCACTGCGGCGACAGTCTCTCCGGCGTCGGCGGCGCGCTGCGCCCCGGCATCGTGCATCGCATCGACCGCGACACGAGCGGGCTCATCATCGCGGCAAAAAACGACTACGCGCACCAGTTCCTCTCCGCCCAGCTGGTCGACCACACGCTCGCGCGCACGTATGAGTGTATCGTGGTCGGCAACTTATGTGAGGACAGCGGCACGGTCGACGCGCCCATCGCGCGCGACAGCCGCGACCGCAAGCGCATGGCCGTCGTTCCGGGTGGACGCCGCGCGGTAACGCACTGGGAGGTCATCGCCCGTTATCCCGGCTACACGCATGTGCGGTGCAGGCTCGAAACGGGCCGCACGCATCAAATTCGCGTGCACATGGCCTACCTCGGCCACCCGATCCTGGGCGACACGGTCTACGGCGCAAAAAAGGCCGTTCCAGGCCTGACGGGTCAGTGCCTTCACGCGGTGGGGCTTCAGTTTATCCACCCGCGGACGAAGGATCTCGTCTCGCTCACATGCCCGCTGCCCGAGGAATTCACCGCCACGCTGCGCAAGATCGACCGATAGATCAAATCCCGCAGGCGAGGGCCGACGCCTTCGCCTTATTCTACAGGAAATACAGGTGAACAATGTGAAAGACCTGCAAACCATTGAGGAGACCCTCAAATATCTGCAATTCGACAACTGGGAGCAGAGCGCGCCGGGCCTTGCGCGCTCGCGTGAGCTTCTGGGTCTGCTCGGCAATCCCGAGCAGAAGCTCAAATTCGTCCACATCGCGGGCACAAACGGCAAGGGCAGCACCGCCGCGATGCTCGCCTCCGTGCTCCGGCGCGCGGGGTACCGCACAGGGCTCTATACCTCGCCGCACCTGCTGCGCTTCCACGAGCGCATGCGCGTGAACGGGGAAGAGATCGACGATGAGTCCCTCATTTCGCTCACAAACACCGTGCGGAACGCAGCCGAGCAGATGAGCGAGATGCCCACGGGCTTTGAGATCATGACGGCCATCGCCTTTTTGTACTTCGTGCAGGAGCAGTGCGACATCGTCTCGCTCGAGGTCGGTCTCGGCGGGCGCATGGATTCGACGAATGTCATCCCCGCGCCGGAGGTCTGCGTCGTGGCGAACATCGGCTTGGAGCACACGGCCATTCTCGGCGACACGGTCGAGAAGATCGCCGCGGAGAAGTGCGGCATCATCAAGCATGGCTCGCACGCCGTGCTCTTCGGCCAGAGCGAGAGCGTGGAGAACGTCGCGCGCGAAAAGTGCGCGCAGGAGGACGTGGCTCTCACGATCACCGCGCAGGAAAAGCTTGAGCGCATTTCGTCCTCACTCGACGGTCAAGAGTTCAAATACCGCGGCCGCGGGCCGTACCACCTGCGGCTTCTCGGCGAGTATCAGCTCTTGAACGCGCTGACGGTCATCGACGTGTGCAGCGCGCTGCGCTCGCGCGGCTGGGACAAGCTCACGGACGAGGCCATTGATGAGGGCCTTTCCCACGCCCAGTGGCCCGGACGGCTCGAGCTCCTGCGCCGCGGGCCGGACTTCATCGTTGACGGCGCGCACAATCCCCAGTGCGTCGACGCGCTGATGGATTCGCTCGCCGCGCTCTACGGCGACAAAAAACTCATCTTCCTCACAGGGGTGCTTCGCGACAAGGACTGGCAGCAAATGCTGCGCCGCGCGCTCCCGCTCGCCAAGGCGTTCGTCGTCATCACGCCGCCTTCTGCCCGCGCACTCGATGAAAACGAGCTCGCCGCGTGGCTGAATGCACAGGGCGTGCAGGCCATCCCCGCCAAGGACACCGACGACGGCGTCTGCCGCGCCCTGGAGCTGGCAGGCGAGGATGACGCCATCTGCTCCTGGGGCTCGCTCTACTTCACCGGCGAGGTCCGCCGCGTCCTGACGGAACAGTAAACACGATAAAAAAGGCCGCTGCGAAACGCCGCAGCGGTCTTTTCATGATCTCCATGCCGCATTTGCCGCGACCGGCGGCAAACAGGCCCCCACACCCAAAATCGGCACAAAGAGGCATCTTGCCCGCCGTATTCGCTGCCTCCGGCAGCGAACAGGCCAGAAGCAACATCCTCTGTCCCCCACCCGCCGCATTTTCTGCCCATACGGGCAGAAAAACGGGAAAAAGCGTCGCAGACTTTGCCGCCCGCAGGCGGCAAATAATTTTAATCATAAATCGCCGCGACATGCGCGTGGCGATTTATTCTTCTCGCTTCGCGCGTGTCGCAGCCGCCTACGGCGGCAAGGCACGAAGCGAAGTGCGATCCCCTAAAATCAAAGGGATCCCATCCATCGGATGGGATCCCTTTGATTTTAACTTAGATAGTTGAGCGGGTTGACGTAGCTGCCGTTTCTCTGAATGCCGAAGTGGCAGTGGACGCCGCCGGCGGCGCCGCCGGCGGCTCGGCTCCCGCCTTGGCGACCTGCTGGCCCTTGTAGACCGTCTGTCCCGCGGAGACGAGCAGCGACGAGTTGTGCTCGTAATACGTGACATAGCCGTTGTTGTGGTCGATGATGACGACGTAGCCCATCGCGCCCTTGTAGCCCGCGTAGGTCACGCGGCCGCCGTCGGCGGCATAGATCGGCGTGCCGTAGGAGCAGGCGATGTCGATGCCCTTGTGGTTTCTCGTCGCGCCGCGGATACCCGTACTGCGGTAGCCGAAGTACGACGTGATGCGGCCCGAGCACGGCCAGCGGAAGCTGCCGGTGGGGAACCAGGTCGGACGGACCTTCGTGCCGCGGGCGCGCGTCTCGGCCACAGGGTCGGAGAGCGTGACGGACGAGATGATCGTGCGCTCCTGCTCCTCGCCGTTGACATAGGTGACATCGGCCACGATATCAGCCTTGCCGAACGAGCCCTTGGAGATCACGCGCTCGTCGCCCTGATACATGGACGAATCGCTCACGTAGTTCACGTCATAGTTGACGTCCTCGACATAGTTCTGCCGCTCGGTGACCGTGACGGTCAGATACGGCACGGCGTTCGAGAGCGTCAGCGCATCGCCGATGTGGATGCGGTTGATGTCGTAGCCGGGGTTCAGCGCTTCGAGCTCGGCGGCGGTCATGCCGTTGTTGTTGGCGATCTGGCCCCAGGTGTCGCCCTTGACGACGGTGTAGGTCACCTCGCCCGACTTCGTCGAATTCAGGATCTCGGCGATCTCGCCGAGGTTCATCACGCTGTCGGTCGGGACGTAGCCCTCCGCGATGCGGACATTTTCGACAAAGTCGACGCTCAGCGTATCCGCCGAGGCATAGACCTGCTTGATCTGCTTGAGCAGCTCGTCCAGCGCGCCGGCGTACTGCGTCGAACCGATGAGCTCATCGTCAACATAGAGCGAGTAGCCGTAGGTCACCTGGCCGAGCTCGTCGGCGAGGTCCTGCTCGAAGGTCGTCGAATCCGTCACATCGCTGCGGCGGACGAAAGCCGTCGAATAATGGATGGCATCCTTTGCGATCTCGTAGGACTTGCCGAGCGTCTCGGTCGTGATGCTCTCGAGCTTGGAGGCCGCCTTGCGTGCCTGCGCGGCGCTGGCGACGGTGTCGACCACGCTGCCGTTATACTCTACGGTCGTTCCCAGCGTGTAGAACGAGAAAAACAGCGCGATCGCGGCCACAACAGCTGCGCCGCCGATAAAGTAGAACGGATTCACGCGCCGCGCGTGCCTGCGCCAGCGGTCCTCGTGCTCGCCGGCAGCGTGGCTGCGCTGGCGGCGGTGTGCCATCACCCTTTCATGCAGCAGCGAGCGCCACATCGGGAACATCCCGCCGATGACGAGAAAGACCTGCACCAAAAAGCGGTTGGATTCAGGAAAGTTGCGCGCCCTGCTCTCGCGCATGACCGTGCGGGCGCGTGGGCCGATGCGGCGGATGCGCGCACCGAGCGTGGAAAAAAACAGCGCCATGTGCTCGAGCCAGCCGCTCAGCCATTGCGGCATGCCGCCGCGCCTGCTCGGCCGTCTTCGCGGCGAGGCATTCGAACGGCGGCGCTGCGTGGGTGCATCGCTGCGCTGCGGGGTGGATCGTTTTTGCTCTGACATATCAAAACTCCTTAAAGGATGCAAGTAAAAATAAAAGTTACAATTTGTAACCATTGACCAGTATACTTGGTTTTCAAGGCTCCGTCAAGCCTTTTGGGAAAATGATACTGCTAATATGTTGTAAGAGTTTGGAAAATTTGTAAACTTTTGCATGAATTTTGCGTTATTTTTCCTTGAGAGGGTGAAAAAGTGGGTGTATACTATATCTGTAAATCTGTGCCCGCTTGACCGGCACATCATATATCAGGAGGAATCAACATGTTTGCACAACTGATCAGCACGCTGAAAAAGAGCCCCAAGACGATCGTTTTCACCGAAGGCACCGACCACCGCATTCTCGAAGCGAGCGCCCGTCTGCTGTCCGGTAACTTCTTAAAGCCCGTGCTCGTCGGCAACCCCGATGAGATTGCCGACGCCGCTGAGGACATCGGCTTCAACATCCGCGGTGCCGAGATCATCGACCCCGAGAATTACGACGGCATGGACGAGATGGTCGACAAGATGGTCGAGCTGCGCAAGGGCAAGATGACCGCCGACGAGTGCCGCGCCGCGCTCAAGAAGAGCAACTACTTCGGCACCATGCTCGTCAAGATGGGCAAGGCCGACTGCCTGCTCGGCGGCGCGACCTACTCCACGGCCGACACGGTCCGTCCCGCGCTCCAGCTCATCAAGACCAAGCCAGGCAACAAGATCGTCTCTTCCTGCTTCATCATGGTCCGTCCCGCCGCTTCCGGCGAGAACGAAGTGCTCGCCATGGCCGACTGCGCCATCAACATCAAGCCCAACGAGGACGAGCTCGTCGAGATCTGCAAGGAGACCGTTTCCTGCGCCAAGATCTTCGGCGTTGACCCGAAGGTCGCTTTCCTGAGCTACTCCACCCTCGGCTCCGGCAAGGGCGAGGACGTCGACAAGATGCGCAATGCCTGCGAGAAGGCCAAGGCCCTCATGCCCGACACCCCGATCGGCGGCGAGTTCCAGTTCGACGCGGCGGTCTCTCCGGCTGTCGCCAAGACCAAGCACATCACCGACGCGGTCGGCGGCCACGCCAATACCTTTATCTTCCCCGACATCAACGCCGGCAACATCGGCTACAAGATTGCCCAGCGCCTCGGCTCCTTCGACGCCTACGGCCCGATCCTGCTCGGTCTGAACGCGCCGATCAACGACCTCTCCCGCGGCTGCAACGCCCAGGAGGTCTACTCCATGGCGATCATCACCGCGGCGCTTGCCTAACGGCTTCAAAAAAAGAGGACGGCTTTCGCCGTCCTCTTTTTTTGAGGGGGATGCACTGCGCTTCGTGCCTTGCCGCCCGCAGGGCGGCTGCGACACGCGCTCCGTGAGAAGAGTTTTTTCTGACGCACATGTCGTCAGAAAAAACGATTAAGATTATTTGCGCCGTGCGCGGCGCAAAGTCTGCGACGCTTTTCGGTGCGTGATGAGGGTTTCTGCTTCTATTTTGCGTCTTTAGCGCTGTTTTGCGCGGGGCGCAAAATGCGCGTCGGGGGTGCGTTAGCTGTTTCGTGCGGAGCACGAAATGCGCGTGGGGGACGTTGGCTTGTTTCGAGCCGAAGGCTCGAAATGCGCCTCCACTGAATTTAGGCTGAAGTAAAACGGCCCTCAAAGAGGGCCGTTTTCGTTTTGCAAGTTTGCTGTCATTTTAGTGCGATAAAGTGCAATTTTTTGCACGAACGGATGCTTCGAATGTTTCAAATGTATGGAATATTTGGAGAAGTTAGACAAATGTTTTTCGCTGTTTTTGTCTGTTTTGCACACATTTGTACAACAAAGTTCAGCTACCTTTTTCCCGAAAAGGGGAAGACAAAAAAATACGCCATGATATAATGATTCTGCAATGACGGGGCGCGAGCTCCGAACAATACGATCACATTTTCTGTGGAGGATTATCATTATGGCTATCAAAGTGGGCATCAACGGCTTCGGCCGCATCGGCCGCGTCGTGCTGCGCATCATGATCGAGCATCCGGAGCAGTTCGACATCTGCGGTATCAACCTGCGCAAAGCGGATCTGGATTACATGGTCTATATGATCAAATACGATTCCGTGTTCCGTCAGTTCAACGGCACGGTGGAGCACAAGGACAAGAACCTGATCGTCAACGGTCACACCATTCAGGTCTTCAGCGAGTCCGACGCGGCGATGATCCCCTGGTCCAGCTGCGGCGCGGAGTACATCATCGAGTCCACCGGCGCTTACAACACCACCGAGAAGGCCTCCCGCCACTTCAAGGGCGGCGCGAAGAAGGTCATCCTGACCGCGCCCGGCAAGGATGAGGTTACCCCCACGTTCGTCATGGGCGTGAACCACATGCTGCTCCATTCCGACATGAAGGTCGTCTCCAACGCCTCGTGCACCACCAACTGCTTAGCGCCCCTTGCCAAGGTCGTCAACGACGAGTTCGGCATCGAGCAGGCGCTCATGTCCACCATCCACGCCGCCACCGCCAAGCAGAAGGCGGTCGACTCCCGCGGCGGCAGCGATTGGCGCACGGGCCGCTCCATCCTCAACAATATCATCCCCTCCTCCACGGGTGCCGCCAAGGCCGTCGGCCGCGTCATCCCCGAGCTCTACGGCAAGATGACCGGCATGAGCTTCCGCGTCCCCACGGCGGACGTCTCCGTCGTTGACCTGACCGCCCACCTCAAGGTCAAGACCACCTACGCCGATATCTGCTACGCCATCCGCCACGCCAGCGAGACCTATATGAAGGGCATCATCGGCTACACCGCGGACCAGGTCGTCTCCACGGACCTGATTGGCAATTCCTGCCCCTGCATCTTCGACGAGACCGCCGGCATCATGCTCGACAACGACTTTGTCAAGCTGATCGCGTGGTACGACAACGAATGGGGCTACTCCAACATGGTCGTCCGCCTGCTTGAGCACATGGTCGCGGTGGACGAGGGCCGCGTGACGCCTGAAAAGCGCGTCGTCCCCAAGGATAAGCCGAAGGAAGAGCCCGCCGCCAAGGAAGCGTAACAACGAAATAAAAAAGGAAGGACGCTGCGCGTCCTTCCTTTTTTATTCGTCCTTTTTTTCTGCTGCTTTTGCTTCGAGCTCGGCGACGGTCGTGTTGTCTTCCATGCCGCGGGCGTGGAGGACATCGTCGCGCGTGAGGGTCATCAAATCATCCTTTGTAAAGCTCTCCATCTTCGCGAGGCGGTTGGCCTGCGCGGTCAAGATCTGCTCGAAGAGGTTGCGCACGCCGCGCGCGTTGCCGAACGTCACACCGTCGGCGTTCTCATCGTAGATGAAGTCCTTGACGTCCTGCTCGGCGTCGGGAGAGAGGGTGTACTGCGACTTGCGGCACTGCATTTTGAAAATCTCGAGCATCTCGTCGAGCGTGTAGTCGTCAAAGTGCAGGTAGCGGTTGAAGCGGGACTCAAGGCCGGGGTTCGATTGGATGAACTTTTCCATCAAGCCATCGTAGCCCGCGACGATCACGACGAGGTCGTCGCGGTGATCCTCCATCGCCTTGAGCAGCGTGTCGATGGCCTCCTGACCGAAGTCGTTGTCGCCCTTGCCGTTGAGTGCGTAGGCCTCGTCGATAAACAGCACGCCGCCGAGCGCCTTTTCGATGACCTTGCTCGTCTTGATGGCCGTCTGACCGACGTAGCCCGCGACGAGCCCGCTGCGGTCGACCTCGACAAGCTGACCCTTGGAAAGGATCCCGAGTGAGCGGTAGACGCGCGCCATCAAACGCGCGATCATCGTCTTACCTGTACCGGGGTTGCCGGTGAAGACCATGTGGAGCGAGAAGTCCGCGTTCGGAAGCCCCGTCTCCTCGCGCCGCTTGAAGACAGTCGCCATGTTGATGAGGTTATTCACCTCGCGCTTGACCTCGCCAAGGCCGATGTAGGTGTCGAGTTCTTTTTTAAGGTCCTCGATCTTCTCGGGCGGGGGAAGCGGCGCTTCCTCTTCCTTTTTCTCGTCCGCGCCGGTGGAGGCGGCGGGCTTGTTCGGCTTTGCGCCGTCCGCGCTCTTCGGCGCGTTTGCTTTGGGCGCAACTTCCTTCGGGACGGCGGATTTCGGCGCGTCCGGCGTCAGCGGCGTGCCCCAGAAGTCGCTGCCCATGCGGTTTAAGTTGTTCTGCGTCATCGTGCGGATGACGTCGAGCTGCTGGAGAATGATCTCGTCCTTTTTATCCATGTCGATTCTCTCCCTTCGTTCCGTAGGGCGTGTGCGCCATTGCGCGGAACAAGAATGCAGTGATCAGGCCGCTGAGCGCGCCCGTGAAGAGCGACACCAGCAGCAAAAACGGCAGATAGTAGAGCGGCGCGGTCGAGCCGAGCGTGATGAGCGCGGCGCAGACCTGCCCGCAGTTGTGCGCCGCCGCGCCCGCGATCGAGACGCCGAAAATGCTGAGCTTTTTCGCCCCGCTCAAAAGCGCCATCACGAAAAGCGCCGACAGCCCGCCGAGCAGCGAGAATAAAAGCGCCGAGGCATTCCCCGCAAACAGCGCGCCGAGCGTGCAGCGCACAAACAATATGGCGAGCGCGCTCGGAAAGCCGAGGGCATAGAGCGCGTAGAGCGTAACGATATTCGCAAGACCCAGCTTGACGCCCGGCAGCGGCACGAGCAGCACAAGTGGGAAAAACGATTCCATATAGGAAAGCGCCAGCGCCAGCGCGGACAGCACCGCGCAGAGCGTCAGCTCTCTTGTTTTGATCTTCATGCGCTCACCCCGCGATCAGATCGTAGTCGGACGCCGCGCCCTCGAGCGTGACGGCCACGCGGGCGGGCAGGCACACGATGCTCTGTCCCCCGCGCGAGATCGCGCCGGAGTGCACGCAGTCCTGATTCGGGCAGTCGCTTTCGCTCACGCGCACCGCACCGTTTTCCACAGCGACGGTGAGCGTGTAGCCGCGGCTCTCATACGTGCTGCCTTCATAATTGCTGAGTGCGCAGCGCTCGACGGTCTCGCCGTCGATGGCGATGCTGATCGTCAGCTCGCCCGCCGATTTCGCCGCGAAATACGGCCTTGCGCCAAGTCCGAGCGTGAGCAGCAGCACCGCGAGCACGACGAGCGCGTCCCACTTCGTCGGCTTCAGCTTAGGCGAGCGCTTCATACGTGTACCCGCTTTCGTCGTTCGGCGTGAAGGCATCGGCAAGGCCGTCGGTGTAAAGCACGCGGCCATCGTCGGTGACTAAAATGAGCTCAAAATCCGTCCCCTGGTCGGCAAGATCGTCGCGCAGCGCAAGCGCGCCGTCGGGGCCAAGGACGAAGCACGCCGTCGAGAGCGCGTCCGCCCACGCGCCGTTCTCGCACAGCACGGTCACGCTGACGAGCCCGCTTTCCGCGGGGCAGCCGGTCTTGGGGTCGAGGATATGGTGATATCGCACGCCGTTTTCTTCAAAATAGCGCTCGTACACACCGGAGGTCACGATGAACTTATCCGCCGCCGATACGACGCCAAGGTAGCTCTCCGTGTCCGCAGGGTCCTTGACGGCGATGCGCCAATCGCTGCCGTCGGTCTTTCGCCCCATGACGAACACATCACCGCCGAGGTCGAGTGTCGCGGACGTGACGCCCTCCTTTTCAAGCTGCGCGCGCAGAAGATCCGCCGCGTAGCCCTTGGCGATGCCGCCGAGGTCGAGCTGCGCGCCGTCCAAAAGCGTGACCGTCCAGCCATCCGCCGTTTTTTCGAGCGCGACCTTGCCGCAGCCCGTATGACTCAGCAATTCTTTGAGCTCGTCTGCGGACGGCACACGGCGCTCGTCCTTCGTAAATCCCCACGCGTCGAGCACAGGGGCGAGCGTCGGGTCGAACGCGCCGTCCGTCGCGTCAGAGATCGTCAGCGCCGTTTCGATCAGCGCGGGTAAGATATCGTCCGCGCCGCATTCGACCGTCTCACCGTTCGACGTGTTGAGTGCATAAAGCTCACTGCCCTCCGCCGTGCGCGAGAGGACGGCTTCGTCCAACGTGTGCAGTTCCTTTTCCGCGCTCTCCAGCGCGGCAGCGGCGTTCTCGCCGTAAACCGTCAGGTTCATCACCGTGTCCATCGCGTACACCGTGCGCGTCTCGCTCTCGGCAGCCGCTTCGCCGCAGGCAGTGAGGGACAGGGCAAAAATCGTCAGCAGCAGCGCTGCAAGTTGTCTTTTCATAGGTTCTCCTGCGAAAACAATTTATCAAGTGTAGCTTATCAAATGTATTTTACCCGCGTCTGTGCGGTCTGTCAAAAGAAAAAATTTGAACCGCCGTGCGGAACGTTTATAAAAGGGGAGAGCCTCTTCTATAATAAGAGGCTCTCCCCGATCTGCGTCTGCGCGCAGGCAAAATTATTTTCTCTCGAGCGAGACGCGGTACGTGAGCCGCAGGAACGTGGCGTTCAAAATGACGCTCACGACCTCCGCGATCGGAAACGCGAGCCACACAAGCTCGAGCCGCCCCGTGAGCGAGAGCAGATACGCCGCCGGCAGCAGCACGACGATCTGGCGGCAGACGGAATTGATGAGCGCATAGATGGGCTTGCCGAGCGCCTGACACGCGCTGCCCGCGATGATGCTGAAGCCCGCGAGCGGGAAGTGCACGCCGATGATGCGCAGCGCAACACGTCCGATGGAGAGCATTTCGTCCGTCGGCGAGAACATCCCCAGCAGCGTTTCGGGGATGAGCTCGAAGAGCGCGCAGCCGACGCACATGATGCCGATGGCCGTGAAGACGGTCAGGCGGACGGTCTTGCGCACGCGGTCGAATTTCTGCGCGCCGTAGTTGTACGACACGATGGGCACCATCGCGTTGTTGAGGCCGAAGCACGGCATGAAGATGAAGCTCTGGAGCTTGAAGTAAGCACCGAACACCGCGGTCGCCGCCTCGGTGAACGAGATGAGAATTTTGTTCATGCCGAACATCATCACCGAGCCGATGGACTGCATGATGATCGACGGAATGCCGATGGCGTAGATGTCCGCCACCGTCGCGCGGTGGGGACGGATGTCCTTGAGGTGGATCTGCACCTCGGGATTTTTCTTGAGGTTCAGGAAAAGGCCGAGGCCCGCGCCGACGAACTGGCCGACGATCGTGGCGACCGCCGCGCCCGCGACCTCCATGCGGGGAAAGCCCAGAAGGCCGAAAATCAAAATCGGGTCGAGCACGATGTTGCACACCGCGCCCGCGATCTGCGAGATCATCGAAAGGTCCGTCCGCCCCGTGGACTGGAGCAGGCGCTCGCCGTAAATTTGCAGGAACAGTCCGAGCGAGCCGCCGATGCAGATCATCACATAGTCGCTGCCGTAGGCGATGATCTGCGCATTCTCCGTCTGAAAGCGGAAAAACGGCGTGGCGAGCGAAAAGCCGAGGACAGCAAAGACGGCGGCGGTGCAGAGCGTCAGGAAAAGTCCCGTGCCCGCGGCGCGGTCGACCGCCTGCATGTTCTTTTCACCCAGCGAACGCGCGAGCAGCGCGTTCATACCGACGCCCGTGCCCACGGCGAACGCGATGCACAGCGTTTGCAGCGGGAAAGCGAGCGACACGGCGTTCATTGCGTCCTGACTGAGCCGCGCGACGAACACGCTGTCGACAATGTTGTAGAGCGCCTGAAAGAGCATCGATATCATCACGGGCCCCGCCATGTTGGCCAGCAGCTTGCCGATGGGCATCGTGCCCATTTTGTTTTCTCTGATGTTTTCCTCCATGTTTATTCCCCTTTGGATCAGTGTTTCGGCAATAAAATTCCGGCGCCGCAGCGCCGGAATCAAAATGCAATCATTTTTTGTCGCGACCTGTGCGTGACAAAAAATACTTTACAGAGTGCAAGTGTGCGAGCAACGCGAGTGCGCGCAGCACTCTGCAAGCCCCTCTCAAAAATGTGCTTCGCACATTTTTGAATTATTTCTTCAGTTCGCCATTCGCAGACTTGGTGAGATACGCGTTGATGAAGCCGTCGAGGTCGCCGTCCATGACGGACTGGATGTTGCCGGTCTCGTAGTCGGTGCGCGTGTCCTTGACAAGCTGGTAGGGCATGAAAACGTAGGAGCGGATCTGGCTGCCCCATTCGATCTTGAGCTGCACGCCCTTGATGTCGGAGATCTTCTCCGCGTGCTGCTGAATTTTGAGCTCCATGAGCTTGGATTTGAGCATCTGCATGGCGTAGTCGCGGTTCTGGAACTGCGAGCGCTGGGTCTGGCAGGCGGTGACGATGCCCGTGGGCTTGTGGATGAGTCGAACGGCAGAGCTCGTCTTGTTGACGTGCTGGCCGCCGGCGCCGGACGCGCGGTAGACCTGCATTTCAATATCCTCGGGACGAATTTCGACCTCAATGTCGTCGGGCAGCTCAGGCATGACCTCGAGGGCTGCAAAGCTCGTCTGGCGGCGGGCATTCGCGTCGAACGGGGAAACGCGCACTAAGCGGTGCACGCCGTTTTCGCCCTTCAGATAACCGTAGGCGTTCTCACCCTTGACCATGACCGTCGCGCTCTTGAGACCGGCCTCGTCGCCGTCGAGATAGTCGAGCATCTCGAATTCAAAGCCGTGCTTGTTCGCCCACTGCATATACATGCGGTAGAGCATCTGCGCCCAGTCCTGCGCCTCGGTGCCGCCCGCGCCGGCGTGGAACGTCAAAATGGCGTTGCAGTTGTCGTATTCGCCGGAAAGGAGCGTCGTGAGTCGCGCCTGCTCCACATCGGCTTCGAGCTTTTTGTAGCCCTCTTCGAGCTCGGGCAGCAGGCTCGCGTCGTCCATTTCCGTTCCCATGTCGATCAGCGCGAGCAGATCGTCGCGCGTGGAAACGAGCTTTTCGTAGCGGTGAATTTTATTTTGCAGCTGCTTGGAGCGCATCTGGTTTTTCTGCGAGCGCTCCAGATCGTTCCAGAAGCCGTCCTCGTGCGCCTCGAGCTCGAGGCGACCCAGCTCCTGGCGGGCCTGCTCGATCTCCAGCGCCTTGAAGAGGTTTTCAAATGTTTCGTCCATCGCAAGCAGCTTCTGCTTGTAGGAATCGTATTCGATCACAGCCATGGCGTTCTCTCTCCTTACTTTTATCCTTCATTAGCCGAAAAAGTATATCACACACACCGTGCAAAGGCAAGAAAAATCCGCCTCTCGGGACGAAAATTCCCGTGGAAGCGGCCCTTTTTCGCCTTTCCGGCGATAAAAACAAAAAAGCCACGCTTTCGCGTGGTCGATACAACGGATCTCAGCGCTCGCTGATGATCTGCTTGGTGCTGCCGAAGATCATGTCGTCAACATCCTGCTTGATGAAGTTCTCAAACATATTCGTTTTCACGCTCCTTTCTCTCATTTACTTCAGTTTGTATTATAGACGCGGGAAACGCAAATTTCAATCGTCAGCTCTCATGGCTTTGCCCAAAAAATTAGCGGCTTTTTCATGCAAGCTGCTATATCTACACTTGCATTTTCGTTATTTTCCACTTATAATAAAATAGAAATGATATTTGAAGCGGAGGAGTCGGACTATGGCGGCTTTCGTCACATTTGAGGATGTTTCCAAGGTCTACCACAGCGGAGAGATCGAAATTCGCGCGGTGGACCACATCAGCTTTACGATCGAAAAGGGTGAATTCTGCGTCATCGTCGGCCCCTCGGGCGCGGGCAAGACGACGGTCCTCAACATGCTCGGCGGCATGGACGCCTGCTCGGGCGGCACCATCACGGTCGACGGGACGCTTGTGAGCGGCTTCAACGCCCGCCAGCTCACGACCTATCGCCGCCACGACATCGGCTTTGTCTTCCAGTTCTATAACCTCGTCGGCAACCTGACGGCGCTTGAAAACGTCGAGCTCGCGGCGCAGATCTGTAAAGACCCGCTCGACGCAGCGACGGTCTTGAACGAAGTCGGCCTGTCCGCG
>OGPD01001928.1_pt1 | contig 14433 bp, 12 predicted proteins | sample 1552861 | NCBI WGS metagenome assembly OGPD01 (sample SAMEA2580280, study PRJEB22360) | human gut metagenome | biome: human gut; feature: human-associated habitat; material: faeces | place: Denmark | collected 2008/2010
GGGCGGCGATTACCGCCGGAGGAGCCGCCGCTGCGCGGCGGTCTGGGGCCGCCCTGTGGAGGACGAGGGCCGCGCGGAGGACGGCGTCCCCAGAAGATGGGGTGATACATCACCGTCGGCACGCCCATGCCGGGCATCATGTAGCGGCGGCGATAGCGGCGATATCGCATGCCGTCAAGCATGATCCAGAGGACAAAGAATATGATGAGGATCATGATGAACATCACACCGTTGGCCGCCTCGTCCAGCGCCGCCTCGCTCTGCTGATACTGCTGGCTCAGCTCCACATGGAGCGCGGCGCAAAGCGAGCACACCGCCGCGTCATAATCGTCCTTCTGCACGTTATCCGCCATGCAGGAGGCAACGAAGCTCGGCGAGAGCGAGCTGAGCAGGTCGTAGAATTCGCCGCTTGCGAGCAGGTAGTAGTCCTGCTGCTTTTTTGCGATGAGCAAAACGGCGTCATTCTCGCCAAGCTCCATCTCCATGGCGCAGTCGTACGCCGCGTTCTCCATGTCGCTTTCCGATTCCGTCGTCACGACGGCCATGATGCTGCCAAACATCTTGTCCCAGTTGGCGTTGTAGAGGCCGATAGCCTCCTCAGTCTTGTCGGAAAGAACACCGGCATCATCGCGCACATACTGCGTAAAGGCCGCCGCAGAAAGTGAGGGATCGAGTTTTTCTCCGCCCTCCGGCGTAGAGACGGCGGGCGCCTTGTGCAGTCCCCACGCACTGGATGCGACGATCGCCAGAATCAGCACGGCGATGGCGACGCCGCGTTTTTGAAAGAATTTCATATGCTTCTCCTATCCGGAGCGTCTCAGCTTCTCAGCTCCATGAGCTTCTGCTTCAGCTCACCTTCGATACGGCCGAGCTCGACCTCCGCTTCCTTGCGCTTCTGCGCGCCCTCGCGCTGGATGTTCACGACCTCGTCGAGCGTGGAGACGAGCTGCTCGTTCGTGTGCTGCAGCGTCTCGATATCGACGATGCTGCGCTCGGCCTCCTTGGCCGTGGCGATGGTGCCCATCTTGAGCATGTCGGCGTTCTTCTTGAGAAGCTCGTTCGTCGTCTGCGCCACCGCGCTCTGTGCGGCCGTGGCCTGACGGCTGTGCTCCATGCCGAGCGCGAGCACCATCTGGCTCTTCCAGAGGGGGATGGTATTGACGAGCGAGGACTGGATCTTTTCGACCATCAGCGTGTCGTTGTTCTGGAGAAGTCTCGTCTGCGGGCCCATCTGGAGCGACACCATGCGCGTGAGCTCCAGGTCATGCAGCTTCTTTTCAAAGCGCTCGCACTTCTGCGCGTAGTCGTTGTAGGCCTGCGCATCCTCGGCAAGGCCGCTCGCCTCCGCCTTTTTGCGCAGCTCCTCGAGCTCGCCGGAGCGGACCTCGGCCAGACGCTTTTTGCCCGCGATGATATACATGGTCAGTTCTTTGTAGTACTTGAGGTTCAGCTCATACATCTGGTCGAGCATCGCGATATCCTTCATCAGCGTGACCTGATGCTTTTCAAGCTCGGATACGATGCGGTTCACGCTCGTCTCGGCCTTGCCGTACTGCGCGCGCATCAGCTCGAGCTTGTCCTTCTGCTTGCGGAACAGGCCTGCGAAGCCCTTCTTCTCCTCCTGACCGAAGCCCTTGACCTCGACGACGAGGTTCGAGAGCGTCTCGCCCACCTCGCCAAGATCCTTGTTGCGCACGGAGGACAGTGCATTTTCCGAGAACGTCGCAACGCTCTTCTGCGCGGCCACGCCGTAGTTGAGCACGAGGTTCGTATCCGTGATGTCGATCTTTTTCGCAAAATCGTCGACGGCCTTTTTCTCCTGCTCGGTGAGCATGCTCTCATCGACCTTGACAGGCTCGACTTCCTTTTTCTCCGCCTCGGGCGCCGTGGGCGCTTCGGGCGTGAGCGTCAGCTCAGGGACGGCCTCCTGCGCCGCTTCGGTGGGGTTCAGGGTCAGCTCGGGCATCATGTTGTCGCTCATATCATTTCTCCTCCGTATTTTGGCTTTGAGTTTGTTCTTTTTCGTACTTTTTGATGCGCTGGATGCGGCGCAGGCACAGCAGCGTGGCCAACGCCCAGATCAGCGCGGAATAGTAAAGCGTATCCCTGTGCAGATGCCGCGCGCCGATGATGCTTGCCACACACATGATGGCAAAGATTGCACAGAAGATTGGGTCGAGCCACACGCCTTTCAGTCGTTTCAAGATCCACGCATTGACTTTGGCGTTGAACGCCATCACTTTCTTTCGCATCGCTTACTCCTTTATAGCTCGAGCTTGATGTCGTCCTGCGTGGCGGCAGCCGTGCCGGACTCGGCATGCAGCTCGCCAGTATCCTCGCTCAGGCCCTCGCGCTTCATCATGTTCTCAAGCACCGTGATATCGGCGGAAATATCCATCGCCTCGCTGCCGAAGAGCATGTCGAGCTGCTTTTCAAAAGCCGTAACGATCGTGCCCATCATACTCTCCACGCGCTGCATGGTCGCGTCGATGTTCTCGCCGCTCACGCCCTGCGCGCCCATACGGTCATAGGCGTTCAAGAGCTTAAGGGTCGTGGGCAGGTAGTAGTCCATGAACTTGCGGATCTGCGGCAGCTTCGACGGGTCGGATTTGACCTGCGCGAAAATTTTCGCGCTCAGGTCCTCGAGCCGGTCGATGTCGGCGGAGATCTTCTCATCCTTGATGGACGTGTTGAGCCGCTTCATCTCGGAGATGGCAAGATTGCCGTCCTTGATCATCTTGTCGAGCTCGGGGTTGCCGGTGGTCTCCTCCTTTTTCGGCGGGTCAGGCACCGTGACTTCGACCGTGCCGCACACGGCGTTCATAATGAAGAACACCACCCCCGACACGACCGCCACAAAGAGGAAATGCGGTACGCGGTAGAGCGGGAACAGCAGCGCATAAATGACCCATGTTCCCGCCGCGGCGTAATAGGGTACGGTGGATCTGCGTTTGACAGTTGCCAAGACGATCCCCTCCTGTTTTCATAAATATTTTGACTGATATATGATATCACATCGCATCAGCGCGGTCAAGCAAAGCAAGCGCTTGAAACATTGCAATATCGCACTTTTTACAAAAGAAGGCGGCGTCCGGTCCAGGACGCCGCCTTCTTGCAAAATACTGTGTTTTTCTTATTCGTTTCGGATGGCTTCGAGCGCCGAGATCTTGACCGCCTTGTTCGCGGGCTGATAGCCGGACACCAGTCCGACCAGCACCGAGAACACCAGCGCGAAAATCACAAGCTCCGGCTTGATGACAGACGTGCGCACCACGTCTTCGCCGCCGATGAGCGCCTGCTTGATAAGCTCCCACGTGACGCCCCCGCCGCCGAACGCGCCGAACGAGAACAGATTGATGATGACGGATATGATGAAGCTGAAAATAAGCCCCAAAATGCCGCCGAGAAGGCCGATGCTGCCCGCCTCCATGAGGAACATCGCGCGGATATCGCGCACATAGCAGCCGAGCGCCTTCATAATGCCGATCTCCTTCGTGCGCTCGGAGATGGACATGATCATCGTGTTCGTGATGCCGATGGCCGCGACCAGAAGCGAGATCGCACCGAGGCCGCCGAGCATCAACTCGATCTGGCGGGTCTGCTTGTTGAGCTCGTCGCGCATGCTCTGCATAGAATACGTACTGTAGCCCAAGTCCTTGATGGACTGCTCCACATCCGACACGGCATCGAGGCTCTCAGCCTTGACGTTGATGCTTGAATACTCGAACTTCGTGTCGGTCTTGCCGGTCAGGTCCTGAATAAGAGCTTTGAGCGCATTGATATCCATCATCACGCCGTCGCTCGTCTCATAGCCCTTTCCCCGGTCCTCCTTCAGCACACCGACGACCTTTAGCTCGACCTCGTAAGGCGTGGGCTCGGTGCCCGTACCGTTGTCATACGGTGTGAGTACCATGGTGATGCTCGTCTTGAGCGGGTCGAAAAACGGGTCGGGAACATTTTCGGTATCAATATTTCCGTTCTCATCCCAGACGTAACGGTCCACATAGTTTCGCCCGTCCGGCATCAGCGTATCGAAGAAGTTATAGGCAAAATACTGGCCCACGACCACCTCGTCGCTGCTCTCCGGATACCGCCCGTCCATCAGCTCAAAGCCCATGTCCTCAAGGGCGCTCGAGTCAATGCCGGCAAAATTGACCCAGTTGGCCGTGTAGCGGCCGTTGACGCCAGCCTTGAAGCTTACATTATATTCGTCGAGACTTGCCTTGGGCATGACGGCCTTGACGCCCGCGATCTCGTGGAAGCTCTCGACCGCCTTGTCGTCAAGCTTGCTCTCCGTCTGTGTGCCGGTATTCTGGTTGTAGCCGCGGTAGACCTCGATGATGGAGAGGTCGCCCATATTTTTGAGCATCTGGTCGTAGGACTCCTGCATGCCCGCGCCGATGGAGACCATCACGATGATGGACGTGCAGCCGATGAACACGCCCAGCACCGTCAGGATCGTGCGTCCTTTGCGCCGTGACAGGCTGTCAAAGCACATTTTCAGGATGTCTGCGAATCTCATTTTTTCTGCTCCTCAGCACCCGTGGCCGCAGTCTCTTTGCTTTCAGCCGCCGCGGCTTCCGCTGCCTCCTGCTTCTCCTCGGCGAGCTCCTCTTCGTCCCACTTGTCCCACAGCGCCTGCTCGGCCTTCTGCTTGGCCTTCTTCTTGCGGATGCGCAGCACGATGAGAAGGACGATAAGCGCAGCAACCCCCGCGATGATGACGTACTTCCACGGGAAGGTGCTTGCCGGCTCGGGGTCGATCATGCCGGGATCGTCCATGCCGGGGTCGGTCGGCTCATAGGCCATGGCTTCGACCGTGGCTTCAAAGACGCGCTCTTTCGTGTTGCCGTTGGAATCCTCGTAGGTGATGACGATCTTGACCTGATTCTCGCCCTCCAGCTGCGGGGTCACGGCAAAAGCGATGGTGCCGTTCTTGCCGCCGTCGATCGTGCCGACGCGCTGATAGGCCGTCGGCGTGTCGATATCGCCGGAGATGGTCGCCTCAACGTTGTTGATGGCGCTCTTGCCCTTGTTGACATAGTCGATCGTCAGGCTCGTTTCCTCGCCGACATAGCCGGTGTAGGAGGTCTTGGGTTCGCTCAGCTCAAAGCGGTCGGGCTGGTAGAGCGGCACGCTCAGCGACAGCGTGGCGTTGCCCGACTTTCTTGCGTTCTGATCGACGTATTCATAGGTAACGGCGATCTGCACCCCCTGCGCGCTGGCGCTGATGAGCTGTGCGGCCTTCATCGGCACGGTGACGGTCTTGCTGCCGCTCGCGGCGACAGATTCAAAGTAGAACGTGTTCGTCGAGCCGTTGAGCATCAGGTCCTGACCGCCGGTGACGGTGACCATGACGTTTTCGATCTTGATGGTCTTGCTGGTGTTCGTGAACGAGAAGCTCAGGTTCGTGCTTGAGCCCGCCGCAACGGACGAACCGCCGTAGTTGTACTTCGAGAGAATGACGATGGGCGTGGGGCTCGCAATGGTCTCCTCGTCCTTCGTATCCTTGGTAACGGTGGAGAGAACGTTCACGCTGCCGCTGGCGCTGCCGCCGGTGAGCTGCGTGCCGTTGTCATAGTAGAACGACAGGCTCGCGTCGATCGTCTGCATCTGGGACTCGATCTTGTCGGGCGCCTTGACCGTCACAGTGACGGCCGTGTCGCGGCCCGCGCGGATATCGTCGAGCATGTAGTCCTGGCTGCCCATGATGAGAAGCGATCCGGAGGATTTGAGCGTCAGGATAGGGTCGCGCATGGCGGTCGTGCCGGCGTTCTGGATGTAAACGGTGATGGTCTTCGTCTCGCCCGCGGCAATAGACGTGCTCGTGCCGTCGGAGTTGAAGACGGCGCGCGGCTCGGGAGTCACTTCCGGCGTCGGCTCGGGGGCGGGCGTCGGCTCGGTGTAGGGCACGCACTCGCGCACCGGAACGGTGTTGCCGTCCTGATAGCCGCCGCCGTTGCCTTCATAATAAATTGTAAAGGCAAGCTGCTTGCCGCTGTCGCCGGTGTAGGTCAGGCCGGTGAACGTAACGGTATATTCGCCGTTCTGTCCGCTTGCAACAGCGCTCGCCGTGCCGTCCTGAAAGCTGTCAAGGCCGCGCACGACGCGGATCGAATCGTTGCTGCCGTCCGTGCGGGATAAGTAGACCGTGATATCCACCGTATCGCCGGTGCAAATGCTGCTTCTGCTGGCCCGGTAGCCGGTGATCAGAAAGCTGGTTCCCGTCCGTGCCGTCGTGCCTCCGCCCGTCGCTTTGGCGTCATTCACAGGCAGCAGCGCTGCGCACAGCACAAGGGCAAGGCAGAGCGAGAGCAGGGATCTTGAGATGCGTTTCATGTTCGATTTCCTCCGTTATTCGATGTAGGGTGCGGCGTCGATCTCCGCCTTGACCTGATTTTCTACGTTGCTGACGATCCTGCCGTCGATGAGCGTGACGATGCGGTCGGCATACTCGGTCATCTCCGGATCGTGGGAGACGAGCACGATCGTCTGGTGAAAGCGCTTGGCAAAGCCGCGGATCATGTGCATGACCTCTTTCGTCGTCTTCGAGTCGAGGTTGCCGGTCGGCTCGTCGGCGAACACGACCTCGGGATGCGTGACGAACGCGCGCGCGATGCCCACGCGCTGCTGCTGTCCGCCGGACATCTGGTTTGGAAAGTGGTCCATGCGGTCCTTCAGTCCCACGCGGCAGAGCATTTTCTTCGCCTCCAGCAGCCGCACATCCGGGTCGATGCCCTTGAACATCAGCGGCATGGCCACGTTTTCCGCCGCCGTCAGCTCCGGCAGCAGGTTGTAGGACTGGAAGACGAAGCCGATATGCTTCTGCCGGAAGGCCGCGAGCTGATTTTCGTTCAGCTGTGAGATCGGCACGCCGCCGATGCGCACCACGCCGCGCGTGGGCTTTTCGAGTCCCGCCAGCTGGTTGAGCAGCGTCGATTTGCCGCTGCCGGACGTGCCGAAAATACAGCACACCTCGCCCCGCGGGATGTCGAGGTCAATATTGTGCAGTGCGACCACGTGCTCCTGCCCCATCATGTACACCTTTCGGAGCTTTCGCACCGAAATGACGGGCTTCTGGTCATTTGCCATCGCAGTTTCTCCTCAATTTTAATCTTGGGTCCATTATAATCTCATCTTATGAGGAAGTCGTTACAATCAGGCGCGATTTGGTTACAAATTATTTAAGAGTTCCTTAATTCTCGCACCGAGCCTTTTCCTGTATTATTTAGACGAAATTTATCGAAAAATGTTTCATCCTTTTTGAAAAAAAGCGGCGGATTTTTTGATCCGCCGCTTTTTTAAGTTCTTGCCGTTTTAGTTCAGCGGCACGTCGGGCACGACGTAGACCGTCATCTCTTCGCCATTTGTGTCGATGGACACGGTGTCGTCGATGGGCTGCGTCAGCTCCGCGTCCGCGTAGAGGGTGCAACCGCTGCGGCAACAGATGTTGACATACGTCCCCCTCGCCACATGGTATTCATTCACCCACCAGTCTTCGCCCCCTTCTTCCGCAGGGAGGCAGACCGTCAGCAGGCAGGCGGGTCTCGTGTCGTCCGTCGCGTACACGACATCGTTCAGAAGGTAGCGGCCTGACTTGTAGGGTTCTTGATTGTAGGGTTCATCGTAGCTCCAGTTGTAGAGCGTCGTGCCCATCTCCGTCGCGCCGCCCTCGCCGTCCGCCATATAGTCGGTCACGGACATGGCGAGCAGCTCGCCCGTCTCGGGATCGGCGTAGTAGAGGGTGGTATAGTAGTAGCCGCCGGCGTCTTTAAAGCGCGTGGTGGTCGAGAGCAGCACCGCGCCGTCCTGCTCGCTGCGCTCGTCAAGCGTTTCCTCGGCATTCTTGGCGGCGGGGTCAGTGCACTGCGGCAGCATTTCACGGAGATACTCCGTCCCCTCGCCCGGAATGGGATAGATGTTCAGGCTTGCGTTATCGTCGCTCGTCATGCGCGTGGCATACAGGCCGCCACGCCCCTGGCTCCACAGCTCATCCTCGCCCGGGCCGCTGTTGGCGGTATAGCTGTAGTGCGAGGACATGAGGATCGTGCTGTCGCCCCCGTCCGTGTACTGCAATCTTGCGGTGTAGGCCACCTCGCCGTCCCGGTCGGTGCCCTGAATGTTCACGGTCACGGCGTCGTACTTTGCAAGCAGCACACGCGGAGCGTTGACCTCGCGCAGCGTTTCGAGCGTCACGTCCATCGGCGTGTCAGCGCCGATGGTATCGTCCTCTTTGTCGTCCTTGCCGCCCTGCGTGCCGCAGCCGGCAAGAAGTGCCGCGACGCAAAGCGCGGCAATGCCTGCTTTCTTCCAGTTTTTCACCTTGGTTTCCTCCTTATTTGGGTGCGGACTCACGCCCGCGTTCTAAAGCTTTTTAATGGTTCTCTTCCAGCGGCACGATGTAGACCGTTGCACTCTCGCCGCTCGTGTCGACGCCCGCCTGATAGTCGATCTCCTGACTCAACGCTGCATCATAATAGATATTGCTGCCGGTACGGCAGGCAAACATGGCATAGCTGCCGCGCGTCACGCGGTACTGCTGTGTTTCCTCGTCCGCTGTGCCGGGGTCGTAGATGAGCGTCAGCAGGCAGGTGTCAGCACTGTCGGTCTCGTGCAGTGCTTCGCCCGCAAGGTCACGCTCAGGCGCGTAGGGCTCATCGTAGCTCCAAGTGTAGCGCATCTTGCCGTCAAAGGCCTCATCATCCGCAGCATGATCAGTCACTGTCATGGCGTGAAGCTCGCCGGATCCAGGTTCAACTTCGTAGAGCGTCTTGCTGTGATAACCGCCAAGGTTCGGATATGTCACACTCCCGGAGAGCAGGTACACACCATTCTGTAATCCGATCGTTTCCTCGCTCTCCTCGGTGCCCATCTCAAATTCCGCAATTGCGGGCAGATCAGCAAGAACATACATCTCGTAATCTATTTTGGTGAAGCAGGTCATCATCGTTCTCTCTTCGTTCGATGATCGATCCAGATACACTTTTCCGTTTGCCTGCGTCCAGCGCTCTTTTGCACTGACCGGATAATTCTCGCTCGGATCATACCCATAATGCCCCCAGGACACGACATTTCCATCCGCATTACGGGTGTACTGCACTCTGGCGGTATAAGTCACATCGCCATTTTCATCGGTGTACTGTACATTCACCGTCACGACCTCATGTCTTTCGAGCAGTGCAAGGGGTATATTGATCCCTCGAAGATCCTCGACGGTATAATCCTCGCCATCTTTCAGCCCGCAGTCGCCTCCGCAGCCTGCAAGTAAGCTCGCAGCGCATAAAGCAACGGTGACGGCTCTCTTCCAGCTTTTCATGGTGTGCTCTCCTCTCTCATCTCCCGTCAGTCTTGATCGCCGCTTTTCACATAGACGGTCGTGCTGCCGCCGTCCGGCCACTCGATCTCAGGGGTTTGATACTCCTGCGTCATGGCGGCGTCGTAGTAAGAGCGCAGCTCCTGACTGCCGCTTAAGTAAAGGAGCGAGCTCAGCGGCACGGTGACATTCTGCTCGCGCTCCCGCTCGGTGCCGGGGTCCCACACGATCGTTGCCTCGCACCTGGGGCCGTCGTCCGACAGCATCTGCGCGTAGAGGTCTTTCTCCGGCTCGTAGGGGCGGTCATAGTCGAAGGTGTACTGCTCTGTTCCGTAGCAGATGTCCTCCCCGTTTGCGTTCTTCGAGCGCAGCTCCATCCGTGCACTCAGCAGATCGTCAGAGGTTGGGTCGACGCAATACTGCTCCAGCGAATACGCGTTGTCGTCATCGCCGCCGATCAGGCGCGATTTGACCTCGAATACAAGCTTGCCGTCCTGCTCATACGGCTCTCCGGCTTCTACGCTCACACCGTCGCCGACAATGGTCAGATATGGCAGCGGGAGGATACTCTTTTCGTACCAATTCCCCGCGGCAAACACCGTCACGTCGATGCGTCCCATAACGCCGCTCTCGTCGTTCCCTGCCGCAATGAGGCTCATTCCGTTTGGAACATCGTCTGAGCAAACATCCATGCTGTAAACATCGCTCTCGCCATACTCATCACTGCTCCATCTGTGCCGCCAGCTCTGCCATCTTTCCTTTTCGTCAAGCGTATACTGATCGGTCGCTCTTTCGGCCAGGCCGCGGTTCCTGCTGTCCACGCTCTCACAAGTGACAGTCACCACCTCGTGCCGCTCGAGCAGCGCAGAGATCGTGTTCCGCTCACAGACGTCTTCATAGGTGATGGGATGCTCTTCCGCCATATCGGTCTGTTTCTCCGTCTCTCTGCAGCCCATGAGCAGCAGCGCGGCGGCAAGTGCGAGGGCACTCATTAGTCCCCAGCGGTTCATTTTGTTTCTCCTTTCATCGTCTTCTTTCCATCTTGATTATGCGGAGCTTTTTTCGTTCCGTACATTCTCTTAGACGAGAAATTTCTCAAAAAGTTTCACCCTTATGATTTTTTTAAGAAACTTTTTTCTTTCCCGTGCGAGCTCTTGCATTTTCCGCCGATGCGGCATACAATGAGGACACATTTTACCCGGGAGGGGCGTTTTTATGAACTATATCGGCATCGACCTCGGCGGCACGAACATCAAGGGCGCACTCGTGAGCGCGAAGGGCGAGATCTTAAAGGAGCATTCTATCCCGACGCGCGTCGATCTCGGCCCCGAGGCGGTCGCGGGACGCATCGGTCAGGTCATCGCGCAGCTCTCTATCGGCGAGGACACCGTCGGCGGCGTGGGCGTTGGCTGCCCCGGCACGGTGGACGACGCGAGCGGCATCGTGCGCTTTGCGGCGAACCTGAATTTTGTGAACTTCGACCTGCGAAGCGCGCTGCGTGCGCACACTGCGCTTCCCATCCACCTCGGCAACGACGCAAACGCCGCGGCGCTGGGCGAGGCGCTGTTCGGCTGCGGCCGCGGCGCGGAGAGCACCATCGTCGTCACGCTCGGCACGGGCGTCGGCGGCGGCGTGGTGCTCGGCGGCAAGCTCCTGACAGGCTACACGGGCGCGGCGAGCGAGATCGGCCACATGGTCATCGCGGAAAACGGCGAAGAGTGCACCTGCGGCAGGCGCGGGTGGCTTGGGGGCCTACCCCCCGGCAGGAGCGGATGCTTCGAGGCCTACTCCTCCGCCACGGCGCTGATCCGCGACACGAAGCGCACCATGGCCGCGCACCCCGAGAGCCTGCTGCACGCGATTGCCGCGGAGCAGGGCGGTGTCGACGGCCGCACAGCGTTTCTCGCCAAGGAGCGCGGCGACGAGGCGGGCACGCAGGTCGTGGAGGACTACATCGAGCATCTGGCCTGCGGGCTCACAAATCTTGTCAACATTTTCTTTCCCGAAGTGCTGGCCCTCTCGGGCGGCGTAGCAAATCAGGGCGACGCGCTGCTCCTGCCGCTGCGCGAAAGGGTGCGCGAGCGTTCGTTCGGCTCGCGCTATGCCGTCTCGCACACGCGCATCGAGCTCTGCACGCTCGGCTACCGCGCGGGCGTGATCGGCGCGGCGATGCTCGCGCGCGAGTGAGCGTAAAATAGCGCAAGATATGATAAGGCCCTCCGCATTTCTGCGGAGGGTCTTTTTTACCGGTAGCCGTCGGGCTCAGCCGAGCCTTCGATCAAAAACTGCACCTCGTCCACGCCGCCGAGCGACAAAATGGACTGCTCGAGCGCGCTCAGCATCAAATCGCGCTCCGCCTCGTTCTCCGGCAGTGAGCCGCTAGCAGGGAGATTCAGATAGCACACGCCGTTTTCGATGCGAGAGGAGATGACCGCAAAGTCCTCCGGCAGGAGCGAGACGAGCGAATCGTCCTCCGGCCCCTGCGCGAGCGCTTCGAGCAGCGCGTTCACGCGCGTCTGGCCCTCGTAGAGCGCGAGCGTCTGCTGCTCGGCGCGCAGCTCGCCTGTCTTGCTGTCGAGGAAATAAAGCGACACGGTGATCGGCCGCAGGCCACTCTCACGCGAGGAAAGCAGCGTATCCGCCGAGAGCAGCACTTGCGTCTCGCGGTACGGCAGCTCGCGCCCGTCCGCCGTGATGCTCACAGCGTTCACATTTGGCAGCTGCGTCAGCGTCAGCGTGATGCAGTAGTCAGCGAGCGACAGGTCGATGCCCGTCAGGCGCGCATACTGTGCGCTCAAGTCGATCTGCGCGCGGCGGCCCGACACCTTGAGCGACTTGAGCGCCGTTCCCTCCGGGATGGGCGACGAGAGCGACGGCTCGTCGGGCCCTGCGAGCAGCGCCTCCATCAGCGCGCGGACACAGTCTTCGGTCTCCATCGCGCCGTCGAGCGTCAGACGCTTTTCCTGCGTGCGGATGGCGTCACCGCCGCCCGCGGAGTTGGGATCGCTGAGAAAATAGAGTTCGTAGCCGTTTTCGTCCATCTCCTGCGCGTGCTGGGCCGCGCAGGCGCAGAGAAGCGAAAGCAGGAGGACTAATGCCGCAGTCAGGGAAAGACGTCTTCTCATGTCTCATCCCCTCCCTCTTCGCAGCGCGGCAGGCGCACGGTAAACACCGTGCCGCCGCCCTCGCGGGCGCGGACCTCGATGCTGCCGCCGCGGCGGCGCGCCGTGTCGGCGGCGATGGAAAGGCCAAGGCCTGTACCGCCCGCGGCGCGCGAGCGCATCTTGTCCACGCGGTAGAAGCGGTCGAAAATGCGGGGCATGTCCCCCTCCGGAATGCCGATGCCATTGTCGCTGACAGTGAGAAGGCAGTCCTTTTCATCCCCCGCGAGCAGCAGCTTCACAAAGCCGCCGGGGCGGTTATACTTGATGGCGTTTTCCGTCAGGTTGTAGATGATTTCGTGAATTTCATCCTCGCTCGCAAGGGTCTGTCCCTCGCGGCGAATTTCATATGAGAGGTCGACCTGCTTTTCCTCGGCCACAAGGCGCAGCATGCGCACCACGCGCGCCATCACGGACGAGAGGTCGACGCGCTGCGCCTCGGGCAGCATGCCGCTGTCCAGGCGCGTCAGGCGCAGCAGATTTTCCGTGATGCGCGCCAGGCGCTCGGACTCCTGCTCGATATCACCGACAAATTCGCGCACGGTCTGCGCGTCCATGTTCTCCGTCTGCAAAATGGAGTCGGACAGAAGCCTGATACCGGCCAGCGGCGTTTTGAGCTCGTGGCTCGCGTCCGACACGAAGCGGCGGCGAGCGTCCTCCGTCGTTTGCAACCGGTCAGCCATGTCGTTGAACTCGGCGGCGAGCTCGCTGATCTCGTCGTGCCCGCCGACCTCGGCGCGGTGGCTGTACGAGCCCTCGCGCATCTTGCGGATGGCGTCGGTCAGTACGCCGAAGCGCCGCGTCAGCACACGGGATAAGAGTACGCTGATCCCGCCGGCGAACACCAGCACGACCGCCGAAATCGTCAGGAGATTGCGCTGCAGGGACAGCAGCAGCTCCGCTTGCTCGGTGTCGTATTCGTAGGCATACACCGCGCCGATGGTCTGGCTGTGGTAGATGACCGGCGAGGCCGCGCGGCTTTTGAACGCCTTGTCCGAAAATTCGGTGTAAAAGACGTCTTCTCCGCGAAGCGCCTGCACAAGCTCTGTATAAAAGGCGTAGCGGCCGATCGCGCCGTCGGTCTCGCGCGTGTCGTACAGCACGCGGCCCGAGGCGTCCGTCACAAGCACGCGGGAGATGCCCGTCTCCTCCACGAGCGTCATCGCACCCGCGACGTTTTCCTCGCTCAGCTCCTCAAGGCCGGAGAGCGCCGTCACCATCACCGAGACGCTGCCCTGCAGCGAGCTCTGCTTAGAGCGGAACGTCAGGTTTTCCGACGTGATGAGCGGATACGTGTTCAGCAGGATCAGCACCGCCAGAATGATGGCGATATAGCTGAAGCTGAATTTTCGCTGCAGGCTCGCATGCATCTGCACGGCGCTGCCCCCCTTCTCTTTCTTTTAGTGGGAAATCAGTCCTTCAAGTAGTACCCCACGCCCCATTTGGTCAGGATGTGCTGCGGCGCGGCGGGGTTTTCCTCGAGCTTTTCGCGAAGCCGCCGGATGTGCACATCCACTGTGCGGTAGTCGCCTGCGTAGGTGTAGCCCCAGACGAGGTCCATCAGATTTTCGCGCGAGTAAACGCGGCGCGGATTCTTGACAAGAAGCTCGATGAGGTCGTATTCCTTGGCCGTGAGCTCGACGATCTCGCCGTTTTTGACGGCGACGCGCTGCTCGGGGTCGAGCGTGATGCCGCCCGCGGTCAACAGGAGCGTTTCAGGCTGCTTTTGCTGCGGTGCGGCGTTCGCGCGGCGCAGCAGCGCGCGGATGCGCGCTTTGAGCTCCAAGATGTTGAACGGCTTTGTGATATAGTCGTCCGCGCCGGACTCAAGGCCGATGATCTTGTCGGCGTCCTCGCTGCGGGCGGTCAGCATGATGATGGGCACATTGGAAAATTCGCGGATGCGCATGCAGGCCGTCAGCCCGTCCACCTGCGGCATCATCAGATCGAGGATGATGA
>OGPD01001932.1_pt1 | contig 14417 bp, 14 predicted proteins | sample 1552861 | NCBI WGS metagenome assembly OGPD01 (sample SAMEA2580280, study PRJEB22360) | human gut metagenome | biome: human gut; feature: human-associated habitat; material: faeces | place: Denmark | collected 2008/2010
GTTCAGCGCATTCGAGTACGACTTCACCTGCGAGTACCTGGTGCACATGCGCCGTTTGTTCGATGGCCCGCGTGGCGAGAACGAGCTGGAGAATCTGCTGGCCGTGCGCCCCCAGTACGCCGACGACCTCTACTGCATGATCGCCTTCGACTTCATCACGCGCCAGGACGACCGACACCTGTCGAATATCGCCGTGCTGGTGACTGAGGGCGGCGAGGTGTTCTACCCGCTCTACGACAATGGACGTAGCCTCTTCTACGAGGACACCGAGTCCTTCGCGCGGAAGGCCGCCGCCGACCCGCGCGCCTTCGCCACCACCTTCGGCTACGTCGGCACCTACTGGGACCACGCTCGCGACATTGCCGCTAAGGGCGTGCGCTTCGGCGACCTGCTGAACCTCGACGTGGATCCGCGCACCATTCGCGCCCTTCTCGTTGAGGCCGGCTTCACCGACTACCGCCTGGAAGCTGCCACGGAATGGATCATGAACGCGGTGGAATGCCTGAAGTCGCTGGGATGATGAAGGGCGAGCCAAGGGAACCGTTCCTCTGACCTACTCGTGACTTAAAGGTCGAAACTCTCGGGGGCTAGGGCAATCGCTTCTCGGGCGAGTTTCCTCTCGCCCATAGCCGGAGGTAAGCGAAGCTGATGAGGGCGGGCGGAACCGGCGCCGCTGCCTTCCAGAAGGGACGGCGCATGATCTGCGGATACTGACATGGAAAGCCTTTCGATGGGGGTGAATACAAAAGGAGAACGGACGCTTGCCCGTTCTCGTGCCCATCGTTCATGTGCGCAAGCCGAAACAACCTGAGGCGGGTTTTCACGGCCGACGATTGCTCAGGCTCTGCTCCGGTCAGCGTCTCGTCCGTATGCTCCCGAAGCCATCCCAATGCAGAGTTTCATGGCTGTTCCTGTCGATATTTGCAAACGCGGGGATTATCCCACCGGGCAAACGTGCTGGCAAGTAGCTGTTGTGCTGCAGTCGCTTTCATGTGCTCAGGAATAACAACGAATGCCGACTGTTGCCTCAGAGCGCTACTTAGCCTTAAATAGCGCAGAATACGGTTGTATAATCCATTGAAATCAGAAGAAATGATCAATCGTGGTGGTCGGCATGTCTTCCTCTTTTGATGAAACCTGAAGTATTTTCTTGAGGACGATCGAAAAGCACCGATGGTGAACCAGCAATCGGAAGCTTACGTTAAACATCTATGACCGCGCAGAGGTGGACGAACTCATCGACGTGCATGGAGTGCTGCCCGTTGAGGACGTACCAGAGGCGCTTCCTGCCCACGTCGATCCGGCGGGCGAGCTCGGCCACGCTGATGCTGCGGTCCTGTCGGGCGCGCTCTATCCTCGTGACTATGAGATCGGCCTGGTTCATCCGTCTCCTTGCTCTGAGCTCGCTCCCGGCATCTGGCGCAGGGGCGCGAACCCTTGGAGGTTCTCGAATCGTCGCAAACCGTACCAATTCTCCTGCTACGTATGGGGAAAAGGGCCTACTATAGGGCGGGTTGTTCCCATTTTGGGAACACATGAGGGCAACGAAAGGATGTAGCGATGCGGGAGTCACCTGGCTACGTTTGTTCAGGGGTCATCTGAAAAATGCAACCAATTTTGCTCGAACGCCCGTTCCATCACATTTATTGACGTCAGAGACGCGGAGGAAGATGGGCTATGCGAAAAGCATTCGTATTATGATGCAAACATATGCTTGTTGAGAGAAGGATTGCGGCATGGTGGTATCGAAAAGGAAGTCTCTCGCTGGCATAAATGGCATCCCTTTGGAGCAGGACCAATATGCCGACTCCATCGTGTTTGGGATCTCCTCGCGCCCCTCCGATGGGGCGAATAGAACCGAATAGAACCGAATAGAACCGAATAGAACCGAATAGAACCGAAAAACACCCCTCTCGTTTGCTGCTTACCCGTCCATTCCCAATAATCTAGCCAAGCATCAAAGAAGGGATGTTTCTTTTCGGAAAGCCGAAGACGGAGAAACGAGCGGGGGGATCTCAGCAGCTTTTTCAAATACCAAAGCGATGGGGGCCGCTAATGGGTCCGGCGATCGCAGCCCTGCTGGTTTGATTTGATAGGCAGGCCGTAGCGTTGCTCAATCTTGAATCGCGTTTGCCTCAGCCGCCCGGCGATGTGCAGATGAGCTGAATGACGGAGCAGATCCGGTGTTTTCCGGATCTGCTCGGTATCGCCAGGTCAAGTGGAAGAGCCGGTCTTCATAAGAGCTCATGCTTCATCTGCAACTGCCCAGAAGAAAGGCGGCAGCCGCAATTGCTAGTTCAACGTTACGTCGTAAGATGCCAGCGTCTCGTAAGTGTCATTATCCCAGACCTCAATAACCATCTCGACGTTCGTCATTTCGCTAACGCTTGCGACATCATCGGAATCGGCATAGAAGAACGCGCCCTCTGCCAGCTTGCCAGGCAATACGACTTCGCCGCCCCAGAAATCGACCATCTTGCCATTGACGGAGCACGCATCAGAGGGAACCGTTACGTAGATGGGCTTGTCGGATTTATTGTTCACGTCAACAACGTAGCCCGAGCCTCCCCATTCGTCGCTCTTCTTCGCCACGACGTCAATCGTCCACATGTCGTCGTCAACAACGGTGACGGGAGTGAAGGAGGCATCGTAGGTCACTCCGCTGTCGGCAGAAGTAGCGTCATCTCCCTCGTCGCTAAGGATGCCCTCCATGCTCGCGGCATCTTCTTTGATCTTCGCTGCCTCTTCTGCGCTGACCTTCTGGAAGGTCATCTCCTCGCCATCAACAGCAATCGTAAGCTCTTCGCCATTCAGTTTGCCCGTTGCGGAACTGCCTTCGATGGTCAGCGTGAGTTCGGTACTGCTCTTTGCTTCCCAAGTGCCCGATATTTCCTCGCCCATCATATCAAGAACAGCAGTTTTGTCTTCGTTGAGGTCGAGTACGACGCTTATGCCGAACGCCTCCATGGCCGCAATGTCGTCTTCGGTTGCGCCTGCTACGTTCGTCATCTTCCAGCTTCCCTGGAAGTTCGCCGAAGCGTCTTTTTGCGCGCCGCTGCAGCCGGTAAACGCAAGGCTCAAAGCGATTACGAGCGCCAGCGCGGTGATCGATAACAGTCTCTTCATGATTTCCGTCCTCCTCAGTTCGAACGTTTTGTTCGTGAGACGGTTGCCTCACACCGCTATTGATACACTTCGAAAGTCTGCTAATCCATTACCTCGTTGGGTATTTTCTTGGGGCAAAAGAAAAAATACTTAAATTGAGTAGTGTCGCTGTCTTATGCATAACCGCAGTTCAATCACATGATTTCTGAATCCAAGGCCTAAATCGGATACTTCGGTTCTGAAAGTTGATGCGCGGACAATGTTTTGCTGGCATAATGAGCCGTGAGACTCGATCTTTTTCCTATCTGCTGCAAGCAACGATATGAATGGGGGGTTGTGCGTATGAGAAGGATAGTCGGCATCATTCTTTCGTTGGCGCTCGCCTGCGGGCTGTTGCTCGGTGCCGGCTGCGTCCGCTCGCAGAGCAACCAGCCGACCACCATCACCATCTGGCACGTCTACGGTGGCCAGACGGATTCTCCGCTCAACGATCTCATCGATGTTTTCAACAACACGGTTGGTGTCGAAGAGGGCATCCAGGTTGAGGTCGCCATGGTGTCGGACAACAAGAACATCCACAACGGCATCATTGCCGCAGCGGCGGGAGAGCCAGGGTCGCCGAAGCTGCCCGATATGTTCGTTTCCTATCCGAAGACCGTTCTTGCTCTGCCTGATCAGAGCATCCTTGTCGATTATCGCGATTACTTCACCGAAGACGAGCTTGCAGCCTTCGTGCCGGCTTTTCTGGAAGATGGCGAAGTCGACGGCCATCTTGTGTGTTTGCCCGTTGCCAAGTCAACAGAGTTGTTCTTCGTCAACAAAACCGATTTCGACCGCTTTTCCGCTGCAACAGGCGTAACCCTTGACAGTTTGAGAACGTGGGAGGGTCTCTTTGACGCTTGTTGCGTCTACGAGGAATGGACCGACAGCCTTACGCCGGATATCGAAAGCGATGGGAAGGCGTTTTTCGCCCATGATTACCACTTCGATTACTTCCAAGTGGGCATTGAGTCTCTCGGAACGTCGTTTTTCGACGGTGACGACATCTCGTTCAACTCGACGTTCGCCCGCGTGTGGCAGCCTTATGCGCGCGCGGCAATCAGCGGAGGCCTGTGGCTGGGAGGCGGCTATGCGACCGATCCCCTTCGGACGGGGGAGGTGGTTGCCAGCGTTGGCTCTTCGGCGAGCGTTCTGTATTACACCAACGAAGTTATTCGCGCCGACAACACCTCCGAAATCGTCGAGTTCGACATCATGCCCGTCCCGACATTCGCCGGCGGGGAGAAGATGGTGATGCAGCGAGGGGCAGGGATATGCACGGTAAAGTCGACGCCCGAAAAGGAGCAAGCCGCCATCCGGTTCCTGAAGTGGCTTACCGACCCCGAGCGCAATAGCCAATTTGCCGTAAGCACCGGCTATATGCCCGTTGTTCAGGAGGCGTACGATTCCTATTTGCCACAATGCATTGAAAAGCTAACCGACCAAAGATACGTTGAGCTTTATCGCGCCTACATAGAAACCCAGCGGGACTACCTGTTTTACAAAGCCCCTCAAACCGATTCGTATCTGCAGCTTGAAGATGCTTTCGAGTCGAACGTGCGAAAGCATCTCTCGGCGGCGCGCAACAGCTTCATCGAATCAGGAGACGAAAGCGGCGCGGCTCTCGACAGGCTCATCGCCGATAGCTACGAGCAGTTCAAGAAGGGAGTCTGATAATCCGGCAGCATGGATCCCGGTTACGAGCCATGCGATCGCGGAATGATGGCCTAGCATCTGTTTGTCGGGAGGTCAGATTCCCATAGATTGAAACCGGATTCTCGGTTGGCGAAAGGAGGGAGTCGCGCATGAACCGCATACGGCAGACGATCGAGCTTATGCATGCGACGTGCAAGGAAGTCTCCATGCGGCGCAAGCTTGTCGCATATTGGGCTTCGATGATCTTCGTCCTGCTTGCTGCGATGCTCATCCTCGCCAGCTTGTTCGGCGTGTTCTCCATCAGGGAGAGCAACCTCCGTCATGCGCTCGACGCCCATCATGCCAGCACAGTGGCAAGCGTCAAAAAGCAAACGAGCGTGCTTGCCGCCCATGCCATCGCGTTGTCTCAGGAATCTTCGAACGCCCTTGATCACCAGCTGCTCACCCATCCCACATCCAAGCTCAACGACGACCCGGAGGGCATTGCCCGCGCCGAACGCGCGTTGTTCTCCGTGTTGCGCACCGCGCTTGAGACGAGCCCGTGCAGCGGCGCTTTCGTCATCATCGACGCCACTGTCAACACACAGATCGACAACGCCGAAAACTCTCGCGCCGGCGTGTACATCAGGTTTGCGAATCTCAGTGTAAGCGAGGTTGTCGGTCAAGATATCGTTCTATTTCGCGGGACGCCCCAAATCGCTCGGGAAAACAGCCTCGAGCTCCATAATCGGTGGAGGCTGGAGTTCGACAGCTCTCTTATGCCCGGATACGAAACGATGCTCCGCGGTTCGACCGGGAGGGTTTCGGAAAGCTGCCGATGGACAAGCCGTTCGCAGCTTCCCGGCACCTGGGAGGGCGTGGCCATGGTCGTCGCTCCTGTCTGCTCTTCGAACGGAACGGTTCGCGGGGTGTGCGGTCTGGAATTGAACGATTTGCTTTTCAGCCTGTCCTATCCCGCGCAAGATAGCGAGTACGGCTCTGTGATGACGGCCGTAGCCCCTGTAAGCAACGACGTTGTGGACTTGCCCAAGGGCATGACCGGAGAGCTCAAATCAACGTATCTGTCCGACGCCGAAAAACTCTACGTTCGCGAGGACTCCGGCTTCAACGTGTATGAGGCGTCAAACGGCACGTTCGTCGGCCTTCACACGCCGCTTGGCCTGCAGACAACAGACGGCGAGGACGTGTGCGCCATCACCCTCGTTCCCCGAGAGTATTACAGCGCGATGGCCTTCGCCGACCGCATGAAGATCATCGTCGCCTCTTCGCTCCTGTTCGTCGTCGCGCTTATGCTGTCCCGGTATTTGTCGCGTCGATTCGTAAGGCCGATATCCGATGCGGTTGACGCCCTCAAGGCGGACGGATCCATCGGGGACGGCCTGACGGGTTTTTCCGAAATAGACGCGCTCGTTTCAGTATTGGATTCGAAAGCGGCGAGCATCAAGCCGAGCTTGCTTCCTCCCGATGTCGCCTCTTTGCTCGATGAGTTTTCGGCTCGTTTCGCCACGCTTACCGCCACGGAGCGCAAGATAGTAAAGCTTTATGCCGACAACTTGGAAACGAGCGAGGTCGCCGAGCGTCTGTTCATCAGCATCCATACCGCACGCAAGCACAATGCGAACATATATCGCAAGCTGAACGTCGGCTCGCGTGAAGAGTTGGTGCTCTATCTGGAGCTGTTCCGCCGATGCAAGAAGCTCGATGCCCTCTTCGGCGAAGGGGGCGCTTCGCAGAATCCGGAGGCTTAGCTGCCGGTCAGGCTCCTGATCAAATTAAGTACTTTCCCGCGTTCGCGTTGAAATACCCAATAAGGTAATGGAACTTCGCGGACCTCCCCCCGCATAATGCAGTCAACGGAAGGGCTCTCGCCCTGACCTCGCCCCGCAATTCAAACCCCGTCTCGGCGCTCGCCAAGAACTGCGCGGCAGCTATCAAGCGGGCTAGGAATGCAGGCGGCCCTTCCTCTGTGGCGTCGCAGTGGCTGAATGCTGCATTCGGTAAGGGAGGATGAACCATGGGACTGTTCGGGAAGCTTTTCGAGAAGAAAGAGTGCGCTATCTGCGGCGGAGAAATCGGTCTTTTGGGCAACCGCAAGCTTGAGGACGGCAACATGTGCAAGGCGTGCGCAGCCAAGCTGTCGCCATGGTTCGATGAGCGCCGGCACTCGACCGTCGCGCAAATCGAGGAGCAGCTTGAATACCGCGAATCTAACAAGGAAAACGTCGCCGCGTTTCGCACGACGCTATCGCTCGGTGAAACCGCCAAGGTTCTTCTCGACGAATACGTAGGCCGCTTCATGGTTACCTCGGCGCGCAATTACTCGGAAGCGAACCCCGATGTGCTCGAGCTTTCCGATATCACGGGATGCACTTACGATATCGACGAGGGCATCGACGAGGTGACGCGTTTCGACGAGAACAACGAGGCCGTAAGCTACGATCCTCCGAGATTCACCCACTCCTACAATTTCTATGTAACCGTTTACGTCAACAACCCGTATTTCGACGATATGCGCTTCAAGGTGAACAGCCGAACCGTCGAAGTCGAAGAGAGGCGCGGGCCTGCGGTTTCTGCGAACCCGGGCAGCATCAACCTCGTTATCGGCTCGCTTTCGGGAGCAGAGACGTTCAATCCCGAAGCCAGCGTCGAGTACTGTACGTACCGCGACCTGTGCGAAAGGATAGTAGCAACCCTTCTTGAGAACCGCCAAAGCGCACGTGAGGAAATCGCAGCGGCGGCGGCGCCCAAAGCAGCGGTTGCGTGCCCGTATTGCGGTGCGACAACAACGCCCACAACGACGAACTGTTGCGAGTTCTGCGGCGGAGCCCTTGGCGATTAGGCTTCGCGCTGAATCGGACACCGGGCAACTGATCAACGGAGGCGGCCATGGCTTCGAGCGTGAAAAACTACCAGTGCCCTTCCTGCACGGGTCCTCTCGGATTCGATGCGGAAACAGGGTTGCTCGTATGCCCCCGACGCCATAGAGGCCCTCTATGGCGTGCGCACCGAACCCGAGGCATCGGCTGAAAAGGCCGACATGGGTTCCAAAGAGGGCGGTTCGCCTTGGAGCCTGGCGGGAACAGGGGGTTCGACGATGCGGAAGAGCAGGAGATGCGATCATGCTGCTGCCCCTCGTGCGGGGCCGAGCTCGTTTGCGATCATGCGACCATAGCCGCGTCGTGTCCCTGCTGCGACAATCCGACCGTGATCCGATCCAGGGTTGCAGGCGCGCTCAGGCCCGATCTCGTTATCCCGTTCAAGTTGGAGAAAGATGCGGCCGTTGCTGCGCTGAAGAAGCATTACGTGAAAAGGCCGTTTCTGCCGAGGTGCTTCAAGGATGAGAATAGAATTCAATCGATCAAAGGGATCTACGTCCCGTTCTTCTTGTTCGACTACACTGCTTCCGGGATCTCTGATTTATATAGTAAATAGTGCATATTTAGACAAAAGGAGAGGCCTCAGCCTCTGTATTTTTTGAGCTCATCTTTCTTGTGCTATGCTGGGCGCGGCAACTTCGCTGAAAGGACTTCCATGGCCGTCTCGCAACTCGACTCTTGTGCGCTCCTTCCCTTTTCCGCCGGACAGCTCACGCCGATGCAGGCGATTGAGGCGCGCCATGCCGTGCGCAGCTACATCGACGAGCCCCTCGCGCCCGAGGCGGTGGAGGTGCTGCGAGAGGCCATCGCCCGGGTGAACGAGGAAGCGAACCTGAACATTCAGCTTGTGCTTGATGAGCCGCGGGCTTTTACCGGCTTTAAGGCGCGGCTTGTGAACTTCACAAATGTGCGCAACTACCTGGCGCTTGTGGGGCCTGAGTGCAAGGAGCTCGACGGCATTCTGGGTTACTACGGCGAGCAGCTGATGCTGCTGGCCCAGTCGCTCGGGCTGAACAGCTGCTGGGTCGGGGGCACCTACAAGGTGGTGAACCGCGCTTACAATGTGGATCTGGGCCAGAAGCTGGCCGCCGTGATAGCGCTCGGATATGGGACCACGCAGGGGGTGCCGCACCGGTCGAAGGCGCCCCAGGCGGTGGTCCCGGGCTACGACGGGGCACCGGAGTGGTTCAAGCGCGGGGTGGACGCGGCCCTGCTCGCTCCCACAGCCTTAAACCAGCAGAAGTTCTCCTTCTCGCTTGACGGTGAAGTGGGCGACGTGCCGGTGGTGCGCGCGTCCACCAGGCGCGGTGCATTTGCCCAGATGGATCTCGGCATCGCCCAGTGCCACTTCGAGATAGGCGCCGGCCCAGCCCTCTACCGCTGGGCGGAATAACCGACTTGAAGAGCCAAGAGAACCGCTCTCTTGGCTCCCGCTCAGATCCCCGTAGGGGGGGGACACTGGTCGCCCCTGTTTTGTCGTGAGTGGTTGTCCCGCTCGCGAGGGCTGACCAAGGTCAGCCCCTACGGGGAGGTGCGGCGGGAAGAAGGGCGCAGCGCTCGCTACTTCCCCGGCATGACCAGCTTCAGCAGGCGCATCTTCCTTTCGTTGAAGGGCGGGTTGCGGATGCCGGTCTCGATGAGGGTCGACTTCTTCATGGTGGACTTGTAGTGAGTGAACGCGTCGAAGCCCACCTTGCCGTGATAGGCGCCGATACCGGAGTTCTGCACGCCGCCGAAGCCCATGGCGTTACTGCTCGCGTGAATGACCACGTCGTTGATGGTGGCCCCGCCGCAGCGCACCGCGTCCAGGATGTGCCGTTGGAACGCGCGGCTCTCCGAGAAGATATAGCAGGCCAGCGGATGCTTGATCGACCGCACAATGTCCAGCGCCTCGTCCACATCGCGCCAGGTGATGACGGGCAGCGCCGGACCGAAGATCTCCTGGCTCATGAGCGGGTCGTCAATGGACACGCCCGTCACCACGGTGGGCTCAATCTGCAGCGTCTCAGGATTGCGCCGGCCGCCGAAGGCGATGCGGGTGCCCTGGGGACGGTCGTCAATGAGCCGGCACACCATGTCGAAGTGCTTCTGATTGATCATGTGCGGGGAGTCGGGGCTGGCCAGCACGTCCTCGCCGTAGTACTCGTGAATCCACCGCTGCAATTCTTCCACGAACTCGTCGGCCGCATCCTCGTGCACAAGCGCGTAGTCGGGCCCCACGCAGGTCTGACCCGAGTTCAGGCACTTGCCCCAGGCGATGCGCTGGGCGGCGCGGCGGATGTCGGCATCGGCGGCGATGAACACAGGGCTCTTGCCGCCGAGCTCCAGGGTGACGCTTGTCAGGTTCTGGGCCGCGGCCGTCATGATCTCGCGCCCCACACGCGGGCTGCCGGTGAACATGATTTTGTCGAATTCCACCTGCAACAGCCAGTCGTTCATGTCGTTTGATCCGTGCCAGCAGTACACGTAGCGCGGATCGAACAGCTCGCGGCACATATCGCGCAGAAACTGCGACGTGTGCGGCGAGGTCTTCGACGGCTTCATGGCCACGCAGTTGCCCGCGCCGATGGCGTCCACTAGTGGAATGAGCGTCAGCTGCAGCGGGTAGTTCCACGGCGAGAGCACGGCGGCCACGCCGAAGGGGTAGGGGTACACCGTGGACGAGGAGGGGAAGTGCGCAAGTGGCGTAGGCACGTGCCGCGGCCGCGCCCATTGACGCAGCTTTCTCAGGTAAAGGCGAATCTCGTCGTAAACGAGCCCCAGCTCAGTGGCGTACGACTCGAAGGCGGATTTTCCCAGGTCGGCGTGGAGGGCATCCAAGGCTTCCTGCTCGTGGGCAAGCAAGTAGGCTTGCAGCCGGCGCAGCTGGCGCAGGCGGAAATCCACGGGTAAGGTGGCGCCGGTCTCGAAGAAGGCTTCCATCTCGTTGATCTGGTTCTGCACGTCGGCCATGGAGGTGGCAACGCCGTAGTTGTTGGGGATGGGGGTCGTGGAAGGCGTGGAAGAGGTATCGTTCATGAGGGGGTTCCTTTCGAGGGAAAGTTACAACCGGCGCAGCACGTCCCAGCCGGCCATGGTGATGCAAGAGGGAACGACCTTGCCGATGAGGCGCAGCGCCGCCGACTGAGGGCTCGCGCAGGCCACAGCGAAATGGGCCTTGTTCGCGCAAAGCGCGCGGCGCACCACTTCCTGCGGCGTTTGCTCGCCGAGGAGGTGCCCCACGTCGTGGCCGCCGCCGGAGGTGCGCGCCACCTTCTCGAAGCCGGTCTTCACCCAGGTCGGGCAGAGCGCCGTGGCGGTGATGCCAGTTCCGTGCAGCTCCCAGCGCAGGGCGCGCGTGTAGTGCAGCACGAACGACTTGGTGGCGGCGTACACATTCATATGGGGCAAGGGCGTGAAAGCAGCGGCGGAGGCCCCCTGGATGATGCGGCTGCCCCGTTCCATATAGGGCAGCGTCGCACGAGTCATATCCACCAGCCCGCGGCAGTTCAGGTCGATCATGGAATCCACCGCGGCATCGGAGATGGTCTGCCAATCGCCGAACTTGCCGAAGCCGGCCGCGTTCACCAAGAACGTGACGCGGGGGTCTTCCGCGGAAAGCGTTGCGCGAATGTTCGCGATGTCGGCCTCGCTGGTGAGGTCGGCGGCTACCGCGCGGGAGGGCGTGTCCAGCTCGCTGGCCACGTCTGTCAGGGCCTTCTCGTTGCGCGCAACAAGCCACAGCTCGTCGGCCACCTGCTGCGCATCTAGCTGCCGCGCGAACTCGCGCCCCAGCCCGGAGGACGCGCCCGTGATGATGGCTACTCGTTTCGAAGGATTCATGGAAAGTCTCTTTTCTGAACAACCGTGGGTTTAACCTAACAGTCAGAAGGCTGTTTCCGCACTGGAAGCGGGCAACCGTTACAATGATGTGGCTCTATAAAAGCTCGAAAGGACCAAAGCCTCATGGCTGCTGAAAAACCAACGCCGCCCTTCGACACGTTCGTGTTCGATGTGGACGGCACGCTGCTCGATACGCTTGACGACCTCGTCGTGCTCACTAACGATGCGCTCGCTGAATTCAATCTGCCCCCGCGCACCCGCGAGGAGATCAACTCCTATGTGGGCAACGGCGTGAAGGCGCTCATGTACCAGGCGGTTCCTGAAGGGACGCCCCAGGACGTGGCCGACGCCTGCCTCGCCCGCTGGAAGGAGAACTACGGCACCTATCCCAACGACCTGACGAAGCCCTACCCGGGCATCCCCGCCCTGCTAGCCGAGCTGCGTCGGCGCGGCTGCAAGCTGGGCGTGCTGTCGAACAAGTTCGATGGAGGCGTGCAGTTCATCATGAACAAGTGTCTCCCCGACGCTGTGGATGTGCAGCATGGGGAAGGCGGCCCGCAGAACTTCCCACGCAAGCCCGACCCCACAGGGCTGCTCACCACCATTGAAGAGCTGGGAAGCGCGCCGGCGCGCACGGTGTACATCGGCGACTCTCCGGGCGACATCCACGTGGCCCGCAATGCCGGCTGCTATGCGGTTGGTGTGGACTGGGGCTACCATGACCCGGCCGATTTCGCCGCCGAAGGCTGGGAACCCGACCTGCTCGTGAGCGATCCGAAGCAGATTCTCGTTCTTGCTCCGGAAGTCTAGCGCCTGTGTCGCAGCGAGCCCACCTCATACTCTCCTGGGTTATCGTCGCCCTGTGGGCGGCCGTGATCTTTTTCATGTCCGCCCATACCGGCAGCGATTTCGACGGCACCGGCCCCTTGGCCGCGATCAAACGCTGGCTCGTGGGTCTGGCGGCCCCCGTTTTCGGCCCCGACACCGACATCGTGAACGTGGCGGCCCACTTTACCGAGTACCTGGTGTTTGGTGGGCTGCTCGTTTTGGCCGCGCGGCGCACATGGCCTGCGCTGGGTTGGGGAAAGCTCGCCCTCGTCGTCATCGCCCTCGCCAGTCTTTACGCCGTGACCGACGAGTTCCACCAATCCTTCGTCCCCGGCCGCGTGTGCGACCCCGCCGACTGGCTCACCGACACCCTGGGAGCCGCATTAGGAGCTAGCGCTGCTGTTCTTGCGCTTGAAAAGATGTTGGCAAAGAGGCAAATGGGTTGATCGGGCGAGGCAAGCGGCGGGATCAGAGAGCGAAAGTCTCCGGCAGATCTGGAGGGCGATTTCGGGCGGAAATTTCGACTTGTTAGGCATGTGCATAGGTTCAAGTACGCACCGAATTGCTATGTATAATGTAATTCATGTATTAATATGCGAATCGAATACGATCATCTAATTCGCACTATTATTGAGCGCCTGGCAAACTCTAACAAGTCGAAATTATTGTCCTCGCAAAGTGCTAGTCCTGCGAGAAATGGGCGCGAGGAGCTCCTGCGCCTACTCCGCGTCCCCGTAGCCGTCGGGGTTTTGGGACTGCCAGCGCCAGCCGTCCTCGCACATGCGCGCCATGTCGTATTCGGTCGTCCAGCCCAGCTCGTCGCGGGCCTTCGTGGCGTCGGCGTAGCACTCCGCGATGTCGCCGGGGCGCCGGGCCATGATGCGGTAGGGAATCTCGTGGCCGCACGCAGCCTCGAAGGCGTGAATGACGTCGAGCACGGAAGAGCCCTTCCCCGTGCCCAGGTTGAAAATGCCCACGCCCCGGCGCGTTCCGTCTTCTGCCGGCTCGCCGGCCACCGAGCCAGGCCGCAGTTCGAAGCCAGCTTTTTCAGCGCCGCCACATGGCCGCGGGCCAAGTCCACCACGTGAATGTAGTCGCGCACGCCGGTGCCGTCAGGGGTGGGGTAGTCGTCGCCGAACACACCGACCTGCTCCAGCTTGCCTACGGCCACCTGAGCCACATAGGGCAGCAGGTTGTTCGGAATGCCCTTGGGATCCTCGCCGATGCGACCGGATTCGTGGGCGCCGATGGGATTGAAATAGCGCAGCAGCACGACGTTCCACTCGTTATCGCCCGTGTACAGGTCGGAAAGGATCTGCTCGAGCATCGATTTGGTCCAGCCATAGGGGTTGGTGGCGTCGTGCTTCGGGCAGCTCTCAGTGATGGGCACGAACTCCGGCTCGCCGTACACTGTGGCGCTCGACGAGAACACGATGTTCTTGCAGCCGTGCTCGCGAGCAACTTCGCACAGAACCAGGGTGCCGGCGATGTTGTTCCAGTAGTACTCAAGCGGCTTGGCCACCGACTCGCCCACGGCCTTGAAGCCGGCGAAGTGGATAATGACGTCCACGGCGTGCATGGTGAAAATGGTCTCCAGGGCCGCGCGGTCCAGAATGTTCGCCTCGTAGAAGGTGAGAGAGGGCCCCGGCGCAACCTCGCGTACCGCAGCGCCGGCCACAGCCGCGACGGCCTCGGCCTCTTCCTCGTTGGGCAGATCGGCAAACACGGGCGCCACGCCGGTGATTTCGCCCACGCGCCGCACGGCCTCGCGACTGGAATTGCTCAGGTCGTCCACGATGACGACCTGGTAGTTACGCTCGAGCAGTTCCACCACGGTGTGGCTACCGATGAACCCGGCACCCCCCGTCACCAGTACGCAGGTTTCGGCGGGATCTTTCGCAAGCAGGGCGTTCGCCATGGGAGCCTTCTTTCTTGGAAACGACGACGCAGGTTTTGCGCTCTTGAATCGCATGACGCTATGGTATCAGGTTGGGATGGCTTGCCGCTATATTTGATGGAAAGCGCATGGTCAGGGCGGCCAGCGAGTTAGGGGGTTCTCCTGACTCGCTTAGGGCAAGTCAGGAGTCGAGA
>OGPD01001935.1_pt1 | contig 14407 bp, 10 predicted proteins | sample 1552861 | NCBI WGS metagenome assembly OGPD01 (sample SAMEA2580280, study PRJEB22360) | human gut metagenome | biome: human gut; feature: human-associated habitat; material: faeces | place: Denmark | collected 2008/2010
ATGAGGTCCCCGGTTCAATCCCGGGTCCCGCTACTTGATAAGAATAAGGCATTTGGGAGGCTTCCACTTCTGGGTGCCTTTTTCTTTTTATCTCTTCGCGAAATCATTGTGAAATCTTCAATTACATTTCTACCAGAAGCCAACGTTGAACAATAAAAATAGCCTCAACTTACAAAAAATTGAGGCTATCGAAATATCATTTAAAAAGTTTTTCTATTCCCATTCTATAGTCGCATTAGGTTTCGGCGACATATCATAACAAACGCGATTTACATTCTTCACTTCTTTCAGAATACGGTCTGTTATCTTCATCAGGATAGGCCAATCAATCGGCTCAATAGTAGCCGTCATAGCATCCACCGTATTGACAGCGCGAATAATAACCGGCCAATCAAAAGAACGAGCATTATCACGTACACCCACGGATTTAAAATCAGGCACTACTGTAAAGTATTGCCATACTTTTTTATCCAGTCCGGCAAGTTGGAACTCCTCACGCAGAATGGCATCGGATTCACGCACTGCCTCCAAACGATCACGTGTAATAGCACCTAAACAACGTACACCCAAACCAGGTCCAGGGAACGGTTGACGGTAAACCATTTCATAAGGTAAACCTAACTCCAAGCCACAAGCACGAACTTCATCTTTAAATAATTGGCGTAATGGTTCTACAAGTTGGAACTTTAAATCTTCGGGCAAACCACCTACATTATGGTGAGATTTCACCATTTTAGCAGTTTTCGTTCCACTTTCCACAATATCCGGATAAATAGTACCTTGACCTAAGAAATCAATACCGTTCAGCTTACGCGCTTCTTCTTCGAACACACGAATAAACTCGCCACCAATAATTTTACGTTTCTGCTCCGGATCTTCTACACCAGCCAACTTATTCAGAAAACGATCGGTTACATCTACATACACAAGATTTGCCTTCAACTGGTTGCTGAATACCTCAACCACATCTTCAGACTCTCCCTTACGCATCAAACCATGATTAACATGTACGCATACCAGATTGTTACCAATAGCTTTCAGAAGTAAAGCAGCTACCACAGAGCTATCAACTCCACCCGACAGGGCCAACAATACTTTCTTATCGCCCACCTGACGCTTAATCAATTCTATCTGGTCATTGACAAAGTTCTTCATGTTCCAGTTAGCTTCAGCTTTACAAGTATCGAAAACAAAAGACTTTACTGCAGCCTTTATAGCCTCGATATCATCTGTAAATTCTGCCAACTTCACTTCACAAGTTGCTTTATCATGCCCTGCAGCCATGACAGGAATTCCCAAAGTATAGATAGCCGGATTTATATCAATAGCAACGCCATCGATTACATTATTCGGGCCACCATTGATAATAATACCCTTTACATTGGGCAATGCTTTCAGTTCTTCTACTGTGATATCGTGAGGATAAATCTCACTATAAACTCCTAATGCACGGATGGCGCGAGCCAATACCGTATTCTCATGACTACCCAAGTCAAGGATAACAATCATATCCTGCTTCATCTGATTTTGGTTGTTTTTAAGTTATTGTATTGTTATTATTCACTATCATTTTTCAAACGGTCTGCAAATATAAAGATTTTTAGAGAGACTATAATGCATTGATTCTCTAAAGTTTCAGAACAGAGTAACGTTTTTCTTACAACTATAGTATTCCAAAAAGAACTGAAACAACATAGTACGCGGCCGGATAGCAATAACCTGATTCTTCCATACAACCTTTTAAAATCTACGCTTTCAACCGCATCACAAACCGGCTACCCTTACCCAATTCACTCTCTACTGTCAACGTACCACCATGAGCTTCCACAAAATCCTTGGAAATAGATAATCCCAGACCACTACCTTGTACTTTCGTACCCGGAACACGGAAGTAACGATCGAATATACTTTGATGATAACGCGGATCAATGCCTTTTCCAAAATCCTGCACATACAATTCGATTATATTTCCGTCTTGTCTGGCACCGATAATCACACGACCGTTCTCTTTTGAATAACGTATGGCGTTACTCAATAAGTTTGTCAATACCCATGCTATTTTTTCACTGTCAACAAACAGTTTGCCGATTTTTTCTTCCGGATATTCCACTTCAATTTGAATATTGAATTTGTCAGCTTGCACCTGATTAGCCTTAATTGCATATTCAATCAATTCAATCGGTTTCGTAATCTTTGGCATCAATTGGAGCTTACCGGCTTCTACCTGAGTCATATTCAGCAGTTCCCCCGTAATGCTAAGCAGACGCTCACTATTCTCTTTAATACTTCTGGACAGTTGCTCCTGCTCATCATTCAAGGCTCCTACCCGTTTATCTTCCAATAGGTTAAGACTCATCATGATAGCAGCGATCGGAGTTTTCAGTTCATGTGAAATCGTAGAGATAAAAGTAGTTTTTGCCGAATCAAGCTCTTTAAACTCGGTTATATTCTTCAATAAAATCACATCTCCTAACTTTTTTGATTCATCCTTCTTCGCATCTGTATTGTTAATCGGAATGTAGGAAGCCTTGAAATAACTTTCCTTATTATCTGCATAAATCTTTAAAGGCTCTTTCTGATCACTTGGCGTCACCAACTCACGAATTAGCCGGCGGAGCAAGTCATTCTTCAAAGAAAGTTCCTCTGCCGATTTACGAATCACATTTTCCCGTTTCATATTCAGGATACTTAATGCTTCATCATTGATAAACAAAATCTCACGTTCCGTATTCAGACCGATAATCGGATCGTCAATACTATTAACAATAGCCTCTATAAACTTTTTAGCTGAAAGAATATCCGACAAAGTACTTGCACGATATTCGGTCAAACGTTCCGCCATCCGGTTAAAACTGTCAGCCACTTCACGGAACTCTTCATTGTCACTCATGTCGAGACGTTTCTCATAATTATGATTGGCTATTTCAAGAATACCATCTTTCAATTCCTTCACAGGTTTGCTAATACTACGTGGTAGCCAGTACAACAAACCCAATCCAGTAAATATACAAATACCCCCAGTGATAGAAATCCACAATAAAGCTCGCTCTAACCCAGGCATAGCAGCAGGACTATCAGGTTCCGTTGCTGTCAAAATCTGAAGGTTAACTACAGAAAGTGTTACCAGCAAAATTATCATTCCTGCCAGCATCCCAATGCCTAGCACCAGTTTCGTTTTAATATTCATAACTTTCATACGGATTAATATTATGCAAGTATAATCAAATCTATATTAGCTTGCGACAAATTATTTAAAAATCTTCTATATTTCAATACGGAACAGATGGCTCCCGGTAATCTCAAGTCAGGTGATCCCATACAAACTGTTGAAATCTGCTTGTCTTTACATGCCTTTACAATACTCTCCAAGATATCTCTAGACTGTACCTGTAACACTTCTCCCCCCAATTCCGTTACCAATTTAAAATGGTTCAACAGATAACGCTGCCTAGCCAAATCAATCCTATCCATACTCTCTTTCGGAGTTTGCACATACAAAGCAATGAAAGTCGTATTATATCGCGTTGCCAATCGCGCTGCCTTTCGGATAATTCGTCGCGGTGTTTTCTCATGACTACTGATACATGCCAAAAATTTTTCATGCCTCAACCCGACAGCTACTCCCATCACCACTTCATTCTCCACCTTCTTCTCTACCCTAAGAGCTACTTCCTTCAGAGCCAACTCACGCAATTGTAATATATTCTCTGCACGGAAAAAATTATCGAGCGCAGTCTGAATCTTTTCCGGACGATAAATCTTTCCCGCTTTTAACCGAGTGATTAGTTCTTCTGCTGTCAAGTCAATATTCACCACCTCATCCGCTTCCTGAATCACACTATCGGGGACCCGTTCTTTTACTTCAATACCCGTAATCTCCTGTACTTCTTCATTCACACTTTCAATGTGCTGAATATTAATTGCCGAAATCACATTGATTCCTTCATCCAGCAATGTCATTACATCTTGCCAACGTTTCTCATTCAGACTCCCTTCCACATTGGTGTGTGCTAGTTCATCCACTATCACAATTTCGGGATGAAGACGGATAATGGCATCCAAATCCATTTCTTCCAACTCCTTTCCCTTGTAGAAGATCTTACGTCGCGGAATGACAGGAAGTCCTTGTAGCATCGCTTCCGTCCCGGCGCGTCCATGAGTCTCGATATAGCCGATTTTCACGTCCACACCATTTTCCAGCAGTTCATGCGCCTCCTGAAGCATACGATATGATTTTCCCACTCCGGCTATCATACCAATGTAAACTTTAAATTTACCCCGCTGGGATCTCTTTATCAGATCCAGAAAATGCTGTACACTTTGTTCTCTATCATCCATATTTTATCTGTTATTTTAAACATTCCAACCCGTAGTAATCATCACGATCACCACGGGTTTCACAAAAATTCATGAGTTTATTTTATGGCCTTAAAGTTACGCCAAATACTAAATGGGCGTCCTCCAAACGTGGATTCCATATAGCCTGTACAAATATAGGCAATGAAAACTTATCATTAAAATTTATTGCTTTCGTTGCTTTCAAAGCTAGGTTCGTCACTGCAAACCCATTCACATTATACTGCGGAGTCTTATAAGGAACCACTCCACAAGTAGCATTCAGATCAACTCCTTTCACACTGAACGGATAATTCAGTTCTACGTAAGAAGAGTATGCCTGCTTTTCCTCCCCCTCATCAGTCGTTTTTCTGTCAGCACCGGCAAACATGGTATACCATGCGATAGATAACGGGAACTTTTCAATAGGAAGCGTATAAGCTAACCCTGCTTCAAAATGATGTCCGGTGTCTCCACTTTTAAAATGGAAATAATTATTGGTAAGTTCTCCATTAGCCACATCAGCTTGTCCGTCCCACCAAAGAGTGGCTACAGAAAGTGTCGGTCCCGCTTCACCAAACTTATAAGCTGCGGTTAGGTCAATTTCTTTATTACTCTCACTCAAACTGGTTGAGCCCCATGCAGTAAGCGAGAAATTACCTACGCTAAATCCCAAAGTCGGCTGAAAGGAAGCGGCTCCCCCCTGATAAATACCACGCCATACATACGAACTTACCAAATCACCTTGTATAGTAAACTCTTGTGCTTGTGCATTGCTAGTTCCCAACATACATACGGCTGCTACAGCCATTGTTCCTAAAATACTCTTTTTACTAAAAAAACTTTTCATACTTTTTATCTAATTCTATTTTATGTTCCTGTAAAAAAGCAGCGCCCCATCCAACCCTGTTAATTTGAACCGCGGCATAACCCAAACGGTCCGGACAGGAACGCTGCTCAATCTTCATCTACTTATTGCTTTCCTCTAAAGCGATATTCAATTTCAAGACATTCACCTTTTCTGTTCCCAACAACCCCAAAAGAGGTTTTTCTATGCTTTTATCAACAATCGCTCTCACCTGTTCCTCTCTCAATCCACGTGCCTGTGCCACTCTTTTCACTTGCACATACGCACATTGAGGAGTGATATTAGGATCCAGTCCCGAACCACTGGCCGTAACCATTTCGGCTGGCACATCCGCACGATTCAAATAAGGATGATGTACAAGGAAAGTATCAATACGCGCTTTCACTTCATCCAGATATTCTTGATTCGTGGGCCCTTTATTACTACCTGCGGAACTCGTAGCATCATATCCGTCTCCGGCAGAAGATGGACGTCCCCAGAAATAAATATCTTTTGTAAACGTCTGACCTACATTAGCCGCTCCCACTACTTTCCCATCCAGCGTAGCTACTTCGGCATTTCCTTTATTAGGACCCGCTACCTGTGCAAACACCCACAGGATAAGGATATAGAACACGGAGAAAAAGACACAAAAAGCAAGTGTTATTTTTAATGACTTCAATAAAGTTTTCATTGCTATTGTTTTTTAATTAAAAGAATAAACCTACTACTAAATCTATCAATTTGATTCCCACGAAAGGAGCAATCACACCACCCACACCATAGATCAGCAGATTACGGCGAAGCAAAGCACTCGCACCTATCGGCTTGTATTGCACACCACGCAAAGCCAACGGAATCAGAATCGGAATAATAATCGCATTAAAAATGACTGCCGAAAGAATAGCACTTTCAGGACTATGCAGATGCATGATATTCAGAGCAGCCAGTTCGGGAATAGCGATCATAAACAAGGCCGGAACGATAGCAAAATACTTCGCTACGTCATTGGCGATAGAGAAAGTAGTCAGCGTACCACGTGTCATCAGTAATTGTTTACCGATTTCCACAATCTCGATCAACTTCGTCGGGTCGTTATCCAAATCGACCATATTACCAGCTTCTTTCGCTGCCTGTGTACCGCTATTCATGGCTACACCTACATTGGCCTGTGCCAGAGCAGGAGCATCGTTCGTTCCGTCTCCCATCATTGCAACCAATTTACCAGCCTGCTGTTCCTTCTTGATATATTCCATCTTATCTTCCGGTTTCGCTTCGGCGATAAAATCATCCACACCGGCTTTTTCAGCAATATATTTTGCAGTTAACGGGTTGTCACCTGTCACCATTACCGTCTTCACTCCCATCTTACGCAGACGTTCGAAACGTTCCTGAATACCCGGTTTGATAATATCCTGCAGTTCAATAACACCAGTCACCTTTCTGTTTACACATACTACCAGCGGTGTACCACCATTGCTTGAGATAGAAGAAATAATCTCTTCCACTTCTTTCGGAAATTCATTCCCGTCACCTTCCACCATCTTACGGATGGCATCAAAAGCACCTTTACGAATCTGCGTTCCATCTGCCAGGTCTACTCCCGAACATTTGGTTTCAGCCGTAAACTTAATCATACGTGCTCCTGTTGTATTCAGATTACGCATACGAATGCCCGACTCACGTCCCAATTCTACGATAGACTTACCTTCCGGCGTTTCATCGGATAAGGAAGACAACAGACAAGTTTCCACAAAATCGTGCAGATCGACACCCGGAGCTGTATGGAAATGAGTTGCTTTACGATTACCAATGGTGATAGTACCCGTTTTATCCAGCAGTAATGTATCAATATCGCCCGCAGTTTCAACCGCTTTACCGGATTTAGTAATCACGTTGGCGCGAAGTGCACGGTCCATACCGGCAATACCGATGGCAGAGAGAAGTCCACCGATAGTTGTCGGGATCAGACACACAAACAAAGAAATAAGCGAAGCAATAGTGATGACCGTATTACTATAATCGGCAAACGGTTTCAAAGTCACACACACAATGACGAAAACAAGCGTAAAACCTGCCAGCAAAATAGTCAACGCAATCTCATTCGGGGTTTTCTGGCGGGAAGCACCTTCCACCAATGCGATCATCTTATCAAGAAAACTTTCTCCCGGTTGGGTAGTCACCATCACCTTTATATGATCGGACAGTACTTTCGTGCCTCCTGTTACCGAACTCTTGTCGCCACCTGCCTCACGAATGACCGGAGCAGACTCACCGGTAATGGCACTTTCATCAATAGAAGCCAACCCTTCAATAATCTCACCGTCGGAAGGAATCACATCTCCTGCCTCGCAGACAAACACATCCCCTTTCTTCAACTGTGAAGAACTGACAGTAACGATTTTATTGCCTTCCACTTTCTTTGCCGGTGTCTCTTCACGAGTCTTACGCAAACTGTCGGCCTGTGCTTTACCACGTGCCTCTGCAATAGCTTCGGCAAAATTGGCAAACAGCAAAGTGATAAACAGAATGATAAACACGGCAATGTTGTAAGCAAACGAACCCTGTGAAGAATTAACAATGGAGTAGAGCGTCACAAGCAGCATGACTACCGTAGCCACCTCTACCGTAAACATAATCGGATTCTTTATCATCATTCGTGGGTTCAGTTTCACGAATGATTGTTTCAAACTTTCTATAACTTGCTCCTTTGGAAACAAAGAAGCTGATTTATTATCTTTCATATCTTCTCTAATTCAGTATTACAAACTTAAATGTTCAGCAATCGTGCTCAATGCATGTACCGGGAAGAATGACAGAGCGGCAATAATGAAGATAACTACAAATGTCATTACTCCGAAAGTCAATGTATCCGTCTTCAACGTACCGGCACTTTCCGGTATGAATTTCTTCTGCGCCAGTAGCCCGGCAATGGCAACCTGTCCGATAATAGGAAGGAAGCGACTCAGAATTAAAACGATACCACATGTCCAGTTCCAGAAATAAGTATTATCACCCAAGCCTTCGAAACCGGAACCGTTATTGGCAGCACAAGAGGTGTACTCGTAAAGCTGTTCACTCAAACCGTGGAATCCTAAGTTGTTCAACCATCCACCTTCACTTTCCACAAAATCTGGATGGTGTACATAAATATAACTTGAGATTGCCGTAAACACCAAGATTACAAACGGATGAAGCAGAGCTACAATCGTAGCGATTTTCATTTCGCGGGCTTCTACTTTCTTACCGAGGAATTCCGGTGTACGTCCCACCATCAAACCGCTGATAAACACTGCAATGATAATGAATGTATAGTAGTTCATCCACCCTACACCTACACCGCCAAACCAGGTATTAATCTGCATATTCAACATTTCCATCATACCGGACAGAGGCATGGTAGAATCATGCATACCATTCACAGAACCATTGGAAGTTACGGTCGTTACAATACTCCACAACGCGGTTGCTCCGGCTCCCAAACGCACTTCCTTACCTTCCATCGCACCATTGTCCTGTGCAATTCCCAGCTCATCGATGCGCGGATTACCCCCCATTTCCTGACTGACATTAATGCACACACCGACCAGAAAAGCGAAAAGCATTACTCCGAATATACTGTAAGCCAACTTCTTTCTGCGGGTATAGAAACCCAGTGCAAATACCATCGCCATCGGGATAATCAAGATAGACCAACATTCTACCATGTTAGAAAGATAAGTCGGATTTTCCAATGGATGAGAGGAGTTCACGCCAAAATATCCACCGCCATTCGTACCCAACTGTTTAATAGGAACAATTGCGGCCGTAGGACCTTGAGAAACCATCTGTTCCTGACCTTCAAGAGTAGTGACTTTCATCTTACCGTCAAATCCCATCGGAGTTCCCTGAAGAATCAGGATAAAACCTACAATCAGAGAAAGAGGTAATAAGATACGCGTACAACTTATTACCAGAAATTGCCAGAAGTTACCAATCGTTTTGGTTGTTTTTGCAGCAATACTCTTCATAATACCTGCCATAGCAGCCATACCTGTTGCTGCGGTAATAAACTGGAAAAGCATGATGACGAACAATTGAGTAAAATAAGTCAGTCCGCTTTCACCGCTATAGTGCTGTAAGTTACAGTTCACCATAAAACTAATACAAGTATTGAATGCCTGATCCGGAGTCTGCGGTCCGTTGCCGTCCGGGTTTAAAGGCAACCATCCTTGTGAAACCAAGAGTACCATTCCCCAGAAAAACCAGAAAGCATTCAAAATCAACAATGCTTTCAGGAATTGTTTCCAGTTCATTTCTTCATTGGGGTCGATTCCACAAACTTTATAAATGACTCTTTCGATAGGAGCCATAAAATCAGACCAGGTCTTTTCTCCTCTGTAGACCTTGGCAATGTATTTTCCCAGTGGATAAGCCAGAATCACCATCAAGGCTATCTGAACAACCACGCCTAAAATTTCTGTATTCATATACTTTTTACCTTAAACTGTGTGTGTTACTTTAAAACTTCTCGGGTTTGATGAGCACATACATCAAATAACCGAAGATTGCAATACCTAATACGAATAATGCTGTGTACATAATCAATTCTCCTTTTTTCTTTAAATATTCTCAAACCAGTCTACACATTTCCAGAACAGCCAGAAACAAGCGAAACCGCTCAACAGGCAGAAAATAAATGATAGTGTTATTCCCATGTTTTTACCTTTTAAATGATTACTATAAATTTTTACTTGCCATTCTTCATGCCAAATGCGTGCCACAAAAAACAAAGAATACATAATAAGCTAACATTCAAACAGATACAGACAGGCAGTTACTTTCTTACCATCCGACACACCCTTCCATTTTGAAAAAAGGATTCTATTTTGAAAGACTTTCTGTTTTTTCGTGATTTCAGAAGAGAAAAAATAAACAAATTATCATTTTGAAAGGGGATTTTCATTTTGAAAAGACAAAAGGAGGATACTACATCTTTATAATCTGTTGATAATAAACGGTTAAGCATCAACATAAGTCAATTGGTACATGCTTTGCGAAGAAATAGATATGAAACTTTATATTATTGCAAACAGATTACCTGTCAAAGTAGCCGACACAAACGGCACATTCGTATTTTCGCGTAGCGAAGGCGGACTGGCAACAGGTTTGGATTCTCTCCAGACTTCTTATGAGAAGCACTGGATAGGTTGGCCCGGAATATGTACAAATGAAGAGAAGGACCAGCAAGAGATTAACGAGAAACTACAGGAAATGAATTTTCATCCGGTCTTCTTGTCGGAAAAGCAAATTGAAAACTATTACGAAGGATACAGTAACAGTACTATCTGGCCTTTGTGTCATTACTTTTATGCTTATACCTTATATAAGAACTGTTTCTGGCAATCCTATCAACAAGTCAACCGACTCTTCTGTGAGGAGATTTGCCGGCTGATACGTCCCGGCGATAAGGTATGGATACAGGATTATCAACTGATGCTACTTCCCGGAATGTTGAGGAAAATATATCCGGAACTAAGTATCGGTTATTTCCATCATATCCCGTTCCCTTCTTACGAACTCTTCCGTATTCTTCCGGAGCGTGCCGAGATTCTGAAGGGTTTGCTGGGAGCAGACTTCATTGCTTTCCATACTCATGACTATATGCGTCACTTCATCAGTGCCGTAGAGCGTGTGCTGCATCTCGACTTCAAACTGGATGAAGTACAGATCAACAACCGGATGGTCAGAGTAGAAGCATTGCCGATGGGAATCAACTATGAATCCTATCATCAGGCTTCAGAAAATAAAGAAGTACATCAGGCCATTGAACGAACCCGGAAACTTTTCGGCGAGCATAAACTGATCCTGTCAGTAGACAGACTGGATTACAGCAAAGGCATATTGCACCGTCTTCGTGGCTTTGCCACCTTCCTCGAACATCATGCCGAATATCACGGTAAAGTTACATTGGCAATGGTCATTGTCCCTTCACGCGACCATGTAGGCAGCTATGCGGAACTAAAAACAAAAATTGACGAAGAAATCGGCTCTATCAACGGACGTTACTCCACAATGAACTGGACTCCCGTATGTTATTTCTATCATGGCTTTTCACTGGAAGAACTGACTGCCATGTACTATGTGGCCGACATAGCCCTCGTCACTCCACTTCGGGACGGAATGAATCTGGTAGCCAAAGAATACGTAGCTACCAAATGCGACAATCCCGGTGTACTTATCCTTAGCGAAATGGCAGGTGCCGCCGTAGAATTGACGGACGCTATCCAAATCAACCCGAACGATACGGAACAAATAGAAAATGCTATTTGCCAGGCACTTGAAATGCCCGAAGAGGAACAAAAACAACGCCTGCAACGTATGCAAAGCATTCTGTCCGTACAGACAGTCAACAAATGGGCAGCCGACTTTGTCAATGAACTGAACGCGACATGTATGAAAAACGATATGCTACGAAAAAAACGTATCGTAGCCGCTAGCATTGCACAAATCAAACTCAAGTATAACCAAGCCAAACAACGCCTGATTCTGCTGGACTATGATGGTACACTGACGGCTCTCAAACCACGTCCCGAGGATGCACAACCTACACCGGAACTCATTTCTATTCTACAACAACTGGCTAGCGATCCCGCCAATCATATTGTTATCAATAGCGGGCGGGATCACTTTACATTAGAAAAATGGCTTGGCACCCTTCCTATTTCTATGGCTGCCGAACATGGGGCTTTCTACAAAGAGAACGGAGTCTGGCATAAAAACATAAAGAAGATAGAATGGGGAGCAGGTATTCTCTCTATTCTTCAAATGTTTGTAGACCGTACTCCCCGTTCCCATCTGGAAGTGAAGGAAACTGCCCTGGCCTGGCATTATCGTGAAAGTGACGCATGGCTCGGCACATTAAGAGCCCAACAACTCGTCAACACGCTGATTTCGCTCTGTACCCGGCAGAAACTACAAATTCTGCAAGGAAATAAAGTGATCGAAATCAAATCACCGGATTGCAATAAAGGTTCGGAGGTGGGGCGTCTGCTAGCCAACAGACGTTATGATTTTGTTATAGCGATGGGAGACGACACTACAGATGAAGATATGTTTCAGGCATTGCCGATGAGCGCTATCACCATTAAAATAGGTAGCGTATCCGAAGCCGCCAACTATCACCTGTCTGCCCAATCTGACGTACTTCCTTTCTTACGGTCTTTACTAGGCAAACAAAAAACTGCCACAAAAGAAGGAAGTATTAAGAATCGCCTGACTTTCGCTTTCGACTTTCTCAAAGATCTATTAAAAACTCAATAAAAAGCAATCAATATGAATAATTTAAATTATGGAGTGATAGGTAACTGCCGAACGGCAGCTCTCATTTCGCAGAACGGAAATATCGAATGGCTCTGTTTTCCCGATTTCGATTCTCCTTCTATTTTTGCCAGTATGCTCGACCGGGAGAAAGGAGGAGCTTTCGGATTCGAAGTTTCCGGAGACTATCGCATCACACAATATTATGTCCCCCACACCAATATTCTTTCTACCCAATTCTCCTCCGATGAAGGAGAATTCGTAGTGCTCGACTATATGCCCTGCTATCGTTCACAAGACGAAACAGGGCATTATTTACCTGCCGAATTATACCGCTACATACATTGGATAAAAGGGAAACCGCGTTTCAAGATCAACTATCATCCGGCCCCGAACTATGCGCAGGGACAAGTGATCCTTAATATCACTCCACAGTATATCGAATCCTACTGCTCCTTTGACAACAAGGACAGACAATATTTATATGCTTCCCTGTCTCTTCAGGACATCAAAGAGAAAAAAGAAATCATTCTTGAGAAAGACGAATTTCTCCTGCTCTCCTATAACGAGAAAGTGATCCCAATCGACATAGAAAGGGAGAAAATAGAATATTGCCGTACGCTGGTATATTGGCTGAACTGGACAGACAGAAGCAAGAAATACACTCTATATAATGACGTAATCGAACGGAGTTTATTGGTTCTGAAACTAATGTCCTACCACAACGGAGCTGTGCTGGCAGCACTAACGACAAGCCTTCCGGAAGCTGTAGGAGAAGTGCGCAACTGGGATTATCGTTTCTGCTGGCTTCGGGATGCTTCCATGTCCATCGAAACCATGTTTCAAATCGGACATACCGGTGCAGCCAAACGCTTTATGAAATTTATCCAATCCACATTCGTTTCCAAACATGATTATCAAATTATGTATGGCATCCGGGGCGAGCACCAACTAACCGAAGTGATACTCGACCATCTATCCGGTTATAAGAACTCCAAACCTGTACGAATAGGAAATGATGCATACCATCAGAAACAAAACGACTCTTTTGGTTACCTGATGGACCTGATTTACCAATATTATCGCCTCATGCCCGGCACACTGGATGAAATTGAAGACATGTGGGAAATGGTAAAGACCATTTTAGCAAAAGTAGTAGAAAACTGGAGAAAGCCCGATAAGGGAATCTGGGAGATCCGGGGAGAAGGACAACACTTTGTTTCTTCCAAAGTGATGTGTTGGGTAGCTTTAGATCGCGGAGCTAAAATCGCTCAAATGCTTAACAAATATAATTATAGCGAACGTTGGCAACTGGAAGCCGAAAAAATAAAGAAAGACGTGATGAAATATGGCTGGAATAAGGAACTTCAAAGCTTCACACAGACATATAATAATCAAGCAATGGATTCTTCATTACTATTGATGGAACCCTATGGATTTATAGAAGCAGATGATATACGCTATCATAAAACAGTGGAAGCTGTCAAGAAAGCCCTTTTCCATAAAGGACTTATGTATCGCTATAACAGCAAAGACGATTTCGGGTTGCCTACTTCTGCTTTTACGATTTGTACATTCTGGCTTATACGGGCATTGTTTGTAACCGGCCATAAAGAAGAAGCACGCTGCCTGTTTGACGAAGTTCTGAAATACTCCAATCATCTCGGATTGTTTAGTGAAGATATTGATTTCGAAACCAAAGAACAGTTGGGCAACTTCCCGCAGGCATATTCACATCTGGCATTAGTAAATACAGCTATCTTATTTGCAGAAGAAGAGAAGAGGTTATCTTTTATCCGGCCTTAGAGAACGCCCTGATTCAGAAGTGATAAAACACAGAAAGCCCCTTGATTCAAAATGAATCAAGGGGCTTCTTAAAAACGGCGGCTACCTACTCTCCCACTGTTACGCAGTACCATCGGCGTG
>OGPD01001942.1_pt1 | contig 14354 bp, 10 predicted proteins | sample 1552861 | NCBI WGS metagenome assembly OGPD01 (sample SAMEA2580280, study PRJEB22360) | human gut metagenome | biome: human gut; feature: human-associated habitat; material: faeces | place: Denmark | collected 2008/2010
AAGCTGTTGGCCATAGAGTAGAGCCTTGTGCCAACGGCTTTTTTTATTAATAATAACTGATAATCTTTTGCATCAATACCTTCATTAATAACTGTTTCATCGGCTTCATATTCATGGATATTCTGTAATTCCTGTTTCAGCAGCCATATACCGGGGTTGAACCATTGAAAAAAGATACAGATATCAGCTACCAACAAATCGATGGAATGACGATTCTGAATATGTGCCATTTCATGAATCAGAATCTCGCATCCATCCTCTTCCAAATCTTTCCGGGAAATAACGATATATCTCATCCAACTGAAAGGAGCGACCTCCCGTTCCAGAACAATCAGTCTGACTCCTCCTTCAAGCCTTTCTTGTTTACCCGATTTAATCAGTAATAGTAAACGGGATAAAGAGTAAAGATTACGGCATGCAAAGAATATAATACCAACTAGATAAAACAGCAACAGAACTTGTACCCAGGAAATGGAAAGTTCCTCCGGCTGTGCAACCGTCACCTCCGCGGGATCCATAGCTTCCGCCATCATCAATAGTTGCTCAACTGTCAGTACGGTCTGACTCAATTCGGTCTGATGAGCAGTAGTCACCTCTATAAAGGGAATCAGCAGGGATAAAAATAATATCCCTAATAAGGCTATCCTGTTGAACCGATGGAATGTTTCCTTACTTAACAACAATCTGTAAAACAGATAAAATAAAGACAGACAAACCGCCGATTTCAAAATATAGATAAGAAAGATTCCCATAGTCATTGATATTTAAAGGAGACAAATATAGTTTTAACCCGGATTAGTATAAATAATAAGGACGCTGAATGACCATTTTATTAAGTATATTGATTCCTAAGTTATTTATCCAATACGATTTTTATATCTTTTGCAGCTTTTGTCCTGAAAAGAACCTTCTCACCCCGAGAAATCTGGAGAGAGGCGTCTTTAGGAGTTTTCAACTCAAAGTGTCCAGTTGCATCAGTCTTTGTAGACGATGAAGTTCCATACATAGTAATAGTGATTCCTTCCATAAGCTTTCCTTCCTTATCCATTACAATACCCGAAGCTAATACCCACTTATCCGAATTTCTTTCCGTTTCAACACGGATCGTAGTTTTGCCCTCCCCGCTCTCAATACGTGATACTCCACGTACTTCATTTGCCGGAATATTTTTCAATTCTTCTTCCGAGGCTTCCTTACCATCAATAAAGAATACCATCTTCCTTGTAGGGACGGTTTTATCACCTTTTATATTCATCGCTACCTCCCAGGCATTGTTATAGGGACGTTGCGGATTCTTATTGCGAGCTTCATATTCCTCCTCAGAAAGCAAGTCTATCAAAATCACTCCATTCTTCGCCTTCTTACCATAAGCCTCCAAAGCAGCCTCTGATTTCAAGACAGAAAAGCTTTTTATACGATCCGGAGAAATCTTAGACAAAGCATTAGGTTCCAAAACTTCTTTACCGTCAATCACTACTAATGGTTCCTCACCATCATATACACCACGCATGGGAAGTCCGCCAATGCCGGGGACAGAGTTCTGTTTAGGAAATGATTCGGTTTTAGTCTTAAATTTAGCCTGAGTTTTAGTAATTCGAAAGTGGTTATCCGCATTCGGCAGTAATTCAATATCATAAACACCATGTTTTCCTTTCTCGCCATAGATAGAAAGGGCCGCATCACTACGTAATATAGACACAGTCTTTATTCGATTCGGGTTAGCTTCATCATTCATTATCGAATACAATGTATCTTTAGATACTTCCTTACCATCTACCAATATAAGAGGCTTATTTGATTCCGATATCCGTTCAAAACGACCACCATATAAAACAACCGAACTTCGCTTGGAAGTAACGGAATCATTGAATATTACAACTGAATCTGCTGAATATACAGTCGATGAATCCTTAGAAACCCAACGTCCTCCATACATTTTTGATTTCTCAGGCACTACATAAGGCTTAGCTTTCAGGGAATCTTTCAGCACATCTTTGGTAATTTCTTCCACTTTTGCTTCTACAATTGCAGCCAAATCATTAACTTTGACGGCAGAAATCTCTTCAACTCTTTCAGAGATTTCGGGACGGGCAAAAGCGGTTACTGCAATAGCTGCCAACGGAAGTACATACAAGTACTTCAAACGTGCCCAAGGATTCGATTTTTCTTTTAACATCATAGTGATACGTTTTTTAAGTTTACTGTGATTAAAGCTGTTGGCCATAGAGTAGAGCCTTGTGCCAACGGCTTTTTTTATTAATAATAACTGATAATCTCTAGCGTTTATACCCTCATTAATGACCGCTTCGTCGGCTTCGTATTCATGGATATTCTGCAATTCCTGTTTCAATAACCACGCTCCAGGATTAAACCACTGAAAGAATATACAGATATCTGCTATAAGCAAGTCCCAAGAATGGTGCTTTCTGATATGCGCACATTCGTGAATCAGTATTTCACGTCCGTTCTCCTCCAAATCAGTTCGTGAAATCACAACAAACTTCATCCAACTGAAGGGCGCCACTTTCCGGTCATGAACCAACAAAACAGTATGTTTATCTATCTGTCTCCGTTGCGCCGTATTCATTAACCGAACAAGACGGAATAAAGAATAAACATTCCGGCAAACAAGGAAAAATATGCCCGCTATATAAAATAGAAGAACTATTTCTATCCAATGCACTGGGCTTCTCCACGTATCTACCAAATCATCTCCTTCCACTACTGCTGTCACCTGGGTTTGCTGATGATTCTCTGCCATAACAAGTAGTTGTTCAATTGTCAATACTGCCTGATTTATTTCATTCTGCGGCGCCTTGGTCACTTCAATCAGCGGAAGCAACAAAGAAAACACGAGAATGCCCAACAACGCAATCCGGTTAAAACGGTAGAACGTTTCTTTACTCAACAGCAGCCTGTAAAACAAATAAAACAATGACAGGCACACCCCCGATTTTAGTATATAGACGAAAAAGAATCCCATATATAGATTAATTCCAGTTAGTTCTCTGCCAATTTCTTCTCAAACTCCTCCAAATAGGAAGGATTCTTTTTAGATGCCAACACCCAAATGCCTTTCTTGGCTTTACTACCAAACTTAGATTCCAGATTCGTCGACTCCGGCAAAATTTCCCATACATCATGCAGCAGATCATCCGGAGATAAGCTCTTCAACTGCTGGTAAGAAATTTCTTTTCCATCCAAAAGAATAAGCTGTCCATCATGCCCGGTTCCCCCTCCATCCGTACAATAAATCTTAAAGAAATCCTTCACATAATAAATGCACTTCACAGTATGAGAGGTCTTCACTTCATGAGCAAGTGCAGGATGAGCGTTCTGCTGCTTTTTAACTCCATAGAGTTCATTCAATGATTTAAGCATTCCTTTTTTTACCCGATGAACAAAATCCGCCAAGTCATTTTCTGTCCACGGAGTAGTCGAAGATAAACGCAGTATTCCATTTTCCTTTTGGTAAACACCTTTCCGATAACTGATGACATTATCATCAGAACTTGATTCCGAAATTGACCATCCTGCATATCCTACAGGGATATGCATTTTTAGAGTATCGATTTCTATAATTTGTACAGTGTCCGATTCTGCATAACTCTTAGAAACCAGAATCTCTTCGAAATGTCTCACATCCAGTGTATCCTGTATGAATGCATTTCCCTCCTGATTATTCATATTCAGAAGATTCGGACGGGCAAAAAGAATAGCTGCAATAGCTGCCAACGGAAATACTATCAAGTATTTTGATAACTTCCAAGGATTTGATTTTTTCTTCAACATCATAGTAATACGTTTTTTAAGTGAACTGTGATCAAAGCTATTGACCATAGAATATAACCTTGTTCCAACTGTTTTTTGAATCAATAAAAGCTGATATTTCTTCGCATCAATCTCTGTTTTCAGAACTGATTCATCTGCTTCAAACTCATGTATGGCTTTCAATTCTTTTCTGAATAGCCACATTGCAGGATTAAACCACTGGAACAAAAGGCAAATCTCCGCCAATAATAGGTCCCGGAAATGTTTGTGCAGGATATGCGCATACTCATGAGCTATAATTTCTTCGCCATACTCCTCCAAGTCCTGCCGGGATAGCACAATATAGTGTCTCCAACTAAACGGTGCCACATTTTGCTGATGGACCACCAATCTGATTTTTCCTTTCCAACACTTCTTCTCACTGTTACGAATCAAACGGTATATACATGCTATAGAAAATATATAACGCAACAATACCAGCAATGCTCCACCCAAATACAACAATTCTAAATTGACTGGGGTCAAAATTGTGAAGTCAGACTTTTCTTTTTCCAATTGTGTCTGTACCGTATTTGTTGTGACTTGTTCCGTTTCCTGCGGATTCAGTTGCTGTTTTATTTCTTCTTCCGGATTATTCAGGTGGTCAAACACTTGTTCAATCTGTGGTAAATGGAAGTTCTGTGAAACTTTTAGCGAAGGAATGACAAATGCAACCAATATAAGTCCGATCAACACCATCCTGTTGAATCGATGAAATGTCTCCTTGCTTAGCCACAAGCGGTAGAATAAATAAAAAACAGACAGACAAAGCGCTGTTTTCAACATATATATGAGGAAGAAAATGTGCATAGTATTGTTTTGTATTAGATCGTGTTATTCTTTATTATTTCTGATGAGCTTGTTCCACCTCGTTTATAAGCCTTTTCAAGTCATCCAAAGAAATATCCTCCTCTTTGACCAGAGACGAAACAGCGCTCAAATATGAATTATTGAAATACTTGCTGATTACATTCCGCAATGTCCCTTTACGAAAATCTTCTTCACTGACAACGGGATAGTACTGATAAGTATTCCCAAAAGTATGATGAGCCAGAAATCCCTTATCTTCAAGCCCGCGAACAATTGTAGATAACGTATTGAAATGAGGCTTCGGTTCCTCATAGAAAGCCAACATTTCTTTCACAAACAAAGGGCCTTTCTCCCAGAAATACCCCATCAATTCCTCTTCTTTTACTGTTAATCCTTTCATATTTACAACATTGTTTACTGCAAATAACGAGAAGTTTTAGTTCATAAACTAATTTTCATAGTTAAAGTAAACTAAATGCTTTAGTTTATCTTCTTTTCCAACAACCGTAACAAGGTATACCTATTTACATATTGGCATTAAACTCAGATTCTATCGGGATTTATCCATCCATTCTCCCAGCCTCTCAAAAAAGAATTATGTTTTTATCTCTCATACTCTCATTCTTTTCTTATAAATATCAGAGAACTAACAAGATACAAAATGAGAGATACTTTCATCATCGGTATCTCTCATTCTTTTTTCAGCCAAATCACATAAAATCAACCTATCTCTCACCACACTTCAACCTATCTCTCATTCTATTTCAACTTATCTCTCATGATTTTTCGGACAGTATACCGTTACCTTACCTTCATCCGGTTGTTCTTTACAGATGATACTACCTATATTCTTAGCATCTCTTACCTACATCCTTATCTTATCTCCCTTACATACCTCTGTTTTCTTACCGACATCTTCATCGTTCCACTAGAGTGCACAGGCCTGCGCACTCTAGTGAACAGATCGTGCCACCCGGGTGAAACGATCTGTTCACCCGAGTGGCACGATAACAATTGAACTTATATCACACGACCTTATCCGATAGATAACACAAGAATATAGGGTTGTTTATCTGAAAAGTAAGGCTACACCTCCCCTATTATCCCAGTAATTTATCAATGATAAAATGGCCGATAAAGAATAAATCGCCCATGAAAACAATGCTGAATATCAGAAAAGCGAAGCAGGTACTCCAGCGGGAACCTCCTGCTTCCTCGCCACGTTTAATACGAAGCAGGGAACTATGCAGACAATCGCCCGCAATGAACAGCACAAACAGACTCGGAATCAAGTCACCCCATGATATCAGCCACAGGTTATCACCTTTTCCCATCAGGAATGTCAATGCTACGGCCAACAGGAAGACAGAAGCATACTGCAAATCTTTTCTCTTCGAATTCATAGCGGTAATATTTAAAGTACTTTTCACAAAGATATCGAATATCTTCCAATAATCCTTATCAATTACATCTAAAAAAGGTTATGTCTGACCGGAAGATTCGGACGGAGCATTCCCTGCCTTAGCGGATTTCTTTTTCAGCCGGCCGCTCTTTCTCAGCGCTTCGGCAATAATCCACTGAAGTTGTCCGTTTGTACTGCGAAACTCATCGGCTGCCCATTTTTCAATGGCATCCATTGTCTCGGCATCTACACGCAAAACAAAACTCTTTATTGAAGATTCTTTTTTAGCCACTACCTTCTTACCTTCTGTTTTTATTTATTAATGATTCAACGTCCCTGTATTGACTACCGGCTGTGCAGCCTCATCCGCACAAAGAACTACAAGCAGATTACTGACCATCGCCGCCTTCTTGTCCTCGTCCAATTCAACAATTTCTTCTTCAGAAAGTTTATGCAAAGCCATACGTACCATTGATACGGCACCCTCCACAATCTTTTCACGGGCACTGATAATGGCCGAAGCCTGCTGGCGACGCAACATGACGGCTGCAATCTCCGGAGCATAAGCCAGATAGTTGATGCGGGCTTCCACTATTTCCATTCCGGCCATCGCCAGACGTTCGTTAAGCTGGTGTTCCAACTGATCATTGATTTCATCGCCACCGCTCCGCAATGTCAATTCATCCGAATTCGCTTCGTTATCATCATAAGCATACAATCCTGCCACCTGACGGAGAGCAGCATCACTCTGCACACGCACAAAATCTTCAAAAGCATTCATTCGTCCGGCAACGGTTACGCTCATCTGTCCGGTTCCTTTATTATCCGCCATCGTCTGTGCATCGATTTCGAACATGGCCTTATACGTATCCTTCAGTTTCCAGACAAGCACCAGTCCTATCAGAATAGGGTTACCAATCTTATCATTCACCTTGATAGGCTCTATATCCAGATTACGGGCACGCAAAGAAAGCTTTTTCTTATTCATAAAAGGATTCACCCAAAAGAAACCGGTTTCGGTAAAGGTACCCTTGTACTTTCCGAAGAATACCATAGCCCGGGCTTCGTTCGGTTCCTGAGAAAAATATCCGGGAATCATCAGAATAGCTGCCGCAAGAAAGAGGATCAGCAGCAGGAACAAAACAATACTTCCTTTAAAAAGGACAAAGCTCATCACAATCAGAAGAGGCAGTATCGCCAAATTAACAAACAAGGCTACAAACCCATTAATAACCACGTCATTGTACTGAAATTCTTTTGCATTCATAGGAGTAAATTTTGATATTATCTTGATATCACAAATATATCACTTTCCATTCTGATAATGCAAGGGGAAAGACTCTTTTTTCTCCGCAATACATCATTTTTAACTAAACAGCAGTCATCCGATACTAAACAAATTTAAAAGGCGTAAGAAAATAAGGGTTTAATTCAAACAAAAACAGGATGTACTTTGAGGTATTTAAGTTTATTGTTATTTTTGCAGGGTATGAACTTAACCCCCTTAAACAAGTAAAATATAAAACGATTTATAAAATGAGAAAAGTAAGTTTAGCCCTGCTCCTCTGCCTTCTCTGCCTCGCCGGAATGGCACAAGGACAAAAGGCACTTGATTTAAAAGATATTACCTCCGGACGCTTCCGCCCGGAAAATATTCAGGGAGTCATCCCCACACCAGATGGAGAGCACTACACACAAATGAACGCTGACGGTACGCAAATCATCAAATACTCATTCCGCACAGGAGAAAAGGTAGAGGTGATCTTTGACGTGAACCAGGCACGTGAATGTGACTTCAAGAATTTCGACAGCTATCAGTTCTCACCCGATGGTGACAAATTGCTGATTGCTACCAAAACGACCCCGATATACCGGCATTCATACACAGCTGTGCATTATATATACCCTTTGAAACGAAATGATAAGGGAGTTACGACAAACAACATTATTGAACGGCTGTCCGACGGCGGACCTCAACAGGTCCCCGTCTTTTCTCCCGACGGAACGATGATCGCTTTCGTGCGTGACAATAATATATTTCTCGTAAAGCTGCTCTACGGTAACAGCGAAAGTCAGGTGACCGAAGATGGCAAGCAAAATATGGTTCTCAACGGTATCCCCGACTGGGTATATGAAGAAGAGTTCGGTTTCAACCGTGCCCTGGAGTTCAGTGCCGATAATACCATGATTGCTTTCATCCGCTTCGACGAATCGGAAGTTCCTTCTTATTCTTTTCCGATGTTCGCGGGAGAAGCACCGCAGATTACTCCTTTGAAAGACTATCCGGGCGAATATACCTACAAGTATCCGAAAGCCGGATACCCGAACTCGAAAGTAGAAGTACGTACGTACGACATCAAATCGCACGTGACCCGCACCATGAAGCTTCCGATAGATGCAGACGGATATATCCCCCGCATCCGCTTCACGAAAGATGCCAGCAAACTTGCCGTCATGACATTGAACCGCCATCAGGATCGTTTCGACCTTTATTTTGCCGATCCGCGCTCAACGCTCTGCAAGTTAGTGTTGCGTGATGAGTCACCTTATTATATTAAGGAGAACGTGTTCGATAATATCAAGTTCTATCCGGAAACTTTCAGTTTGCTTAGCGAACGTGACGGTTTCAGCCATCTTTACTGGTACAGCATGGGGGGAAACCTTATCAAGAAAGTAACCAATGGCAAATATGAAGTGAAGGATTTTCTGGGTTATGACGAAGCAGACGGTTCTTTCTATTATACCAGCAATGAGGAAAGCCCCTTGCGTAAAGCAGTTTACAAGATCGATAAGAAAGGTAAAAAGACAAAGTTGTCTCAACGTGAAGGAACCAATACGCCGTTATTCAGCAAATCGATGAAGTATTACATGAACAAATTCTCGAATCTAGATACTCCTATGCTGGTTACACTGAACGACAATACAGGCAAAACCTTAAAAACACTTATCACCAACGACCAGTTGAAACAAACGTTAGCCGGCTATGCCATCCCGCAAAAAGAGTTCTTTACCTTCCAGACTACGGACGGGGTAACTTTGAATGGATGGATGATGAAGCCTGTCAACTTCTCCGCATCCAAGAAATATCCGGTGCTGATGTACCAATATAGCGGTCCGGGATCACAACAAGTTCTGGATACTTGGGGAATCAGTTGGGAGACTTACATGGCCAGCCTCGGCTATATCGTTGTATGTGTAGACGGTCGTGGCACAGGAGGCCGCGGAGAAGCGTTCGAGAAATGCACTTATCTCAAAATCGGTGTGAAAGAAGCCAAAGACCAGGTCGAAACAGCTCTTTATTTAGGCAAACAGCCGTATGTGGATAAAGACCGGATCGGTATCTGGGGATGGAGCTATGGCGGATACATGACATTGATGAGTATGAGCGAAGGAACGCCGGTGTTCAAAGCCGGTGTAGCTGTTGCCGCACCTACCGACTGGCGTTTCTACGACACCATATATACAGAACGTTTCATGCGCACCCCGAAAGAAAACGCAGAAGGATACAAAGAATCATCCGCTTTCACACGGGCCGACAAGCTGCACGGCAATCTGTTGCTGGTACATGGTATGGCAGACGATAATGTTCACTTCCAGAACTGTGCTGAATACGCCGAGCATCTGGTGCAGTTGGGCAAACAATTTGATATGCAAGTATATACCAATCGTAATCATGGCATATACGGCGGCAACACCCGTCAGCATCTATATACACGATTGACCAACTTCTTCCTCAACAATTTGTAATGGCTGACAGAGTGCGCAAGCCTGAATGGCTGAAAATAAATATCGGTGCCAACGACCGTTACACCGAAACTAAAAGAATTGTCGACTCCCACTGCCTGCATACGATATGCAGCAGTGGGCGTTGTCCCAACATGGGAGAATGCTGGGGAAAAGGAACTGCCACATTTATGATCGGTGGTGACATCTGCACCCGAAGCTGCAAATTCTGCAACACACAAACCGGACGCCCGCATCCACTGGATGCCAACGAACCGACACACGTAGCGGAGTCTATCGCTCTTATGAAACTAGATCATGCGGTAGTTACTTCGGTAGACCGTGACGACCTTCCCGATCTGGGAGCCGGACATTGGGCACATACCATTCGTGAGATCAAACGACTGAATCCGCAGACCACAATCGAAGTACTGATACCCGATTTTCAGGGTAGAATGGAACTGGTAGACCTAGTGATAGAAGCCAATCCCGATATTATTTCCCATAATATGGAGACGGTAAGACGCATCAGTCCCCTGGTTCGCAGTGCGGCCAACTATGATACCAGCCTGCAAGTGATCGGTCACATCGCCCGAAGCGGAACAAAATCAAAAAGCGGTATTATGGTGGGGTTGGGAGAAACTCCACAGGAAGTGGAAACCATTATGGACGACCTGCTGGCAGTCGGCTGCCAGATTCTTACGATAGGACAATATTTGCAGCCTACACACCGGCATTATCCGGTTGCCGAGTATGTGACGCCACAACAATTCGCCACTTACAAAACCATCGGTTTAAAGAAAGGATTCAGCATTGTAGAGAGTGCTCCTCTCGTTCGTTCATCCTATCATGCAGAGAAACACATTCGATAGAAAACAAAACACATTCCCTATTTGTTTTATAGGTAAAACCGGCAAATAAACATAAAGATGGATCATAAAGGAACACTTTCTTCCGCGTTTAACATGTCATTGGGTTTTATCCCCGTTATTATTTCCATTTTATTGTGTGAATTTATAACGCAAGACACGGCTATTTACATCGGTACTGGTATAGGTATCGTAGGGATATACCTATTACTACACCGTAAAGGAGCGCTAATTCCTAATTTTATTCTTTATATTGCCACCGGAATGCTGGCACTGCTGTCACTTGCAGCCTTGATTCCCGGTGACTATGTTCCGCCAGGTGCTCTGCCTCTTACCCTGGAAGTCAGTATCCTCATTCCGATGCTGATACTCTATATGCATAAAAAGAGATTTATCAACCACTTTCTGAGACAGATAGGCTCCTGCAATAAGCGCTTGTATGCGCAAGGAGCAGAGGCGGCAGTTGTTTCGGCCCGTTTTGCATTGATCTTCGGTATCCTGCATTTTATTATTATCAGTATTGTCGTTGCCAGTCAGGACCCTTTAAGCCAGACAAGCATGGTGATACTTTATAAGGTATTTCCCCCTGTCGTATTTGTGATGAGTATCCTGTTCAATCAGATTGCTATCCGGTATTTCAACCATCTGATGTCGCACACGGAATACGTGCCCATAGTCAACACGAAAGGAGATGTCATCGGAAGAAGCCTTGCCATAGAAGCCCTCAACTATAAGAATGCCTATATCAATCCGGTCATAAGAATAGCCGTATCTACTCACGGGATGCTGTTTCTTTGCGATAGACCGATGAATGCCATCCTGGATAAAGGGAAAACAGACATACCAATGGAATGCTATCTCCGCTATGGTGAATCCCTCACCGAAGGAGTAAACCGCCTGGTGCACAATGCGCTTCCACACGCAACGGAAGACTTCAAGCCGGAGTTTAACATTGTCTATCACTTCGAGAATGAAACGACCAACCGGCTCATCTATCTTTTCATCGTCGATATCAAAGATGATTCTATCCTTTGCACTCCCCGTTTCAAGAACAGTAAGCTATGGAGTTTCAAACAGATAGAAGAAAATATGGGCAAAGGCTTTTTCAGCAGTTGCTTCGAAGATGAATACGAACACCTGAAAGATGTTATTTGTATAAGAGAAAAATACAAGGAATCTTAGACAATTCGGGAATATGCCCTTTCCAGTCTTTCACCGTGCGGGTTTGTATATACTCGCCTTCGCAAGTAATATTGGCAGCAATACATAGTTTTGTCTGCGGCCGGCAATTCTGCAAGATATCTTCTATCATTTTATGATTCCGGTAAGGAGTTTCGATAAATAACTGTGTCTGACTTTCAGCGTAGACACGCTGCTCCAGTGCCTTCAACTTCTTAGCCCGTTCTCCCGGTTCTATCGGCAGGTAACCATGAAAGGCAAAGCTCTGTCCGTTGAATCCCGAAGCCATCACAGAAAGAATAATAGAGGAAGGACCTACCAGAGGAATCACTTTCAGTTTCTGGCGCTGAGCAATGGCAACCACATCTGCTCCCGGATCGGCAACGGCAGGACAGCCCGCCTCCGAAATCACCCCCATTGAGGCTCCACCCGCCAAAGGTTTCAGATAACCGGATATATCTTCGGGAGAAGTATGCTTATTCAAAGGATAAAAAGTCAGCGAATCAATATCAATTTCCCGGTCAACCTTCTTCAGAAAGCGACGGGCAGAACGAACATCTTCGACAATAAAATGCCGGATAGCACGAATAATCTCCGTATTATAAGAAGGTAACACCTGTTCAAGAGGTGTATCGCCCAATGTAACGGGCAACAGGTAAAGAGCAGTTTCCACTTTAGGTAATAGGTGATAAGTAATAAGTAATAGGTATGGACTAGAGTTTCAGGTAACCGGACTCTTCGAACATACTCTGATAATCGGTAAGCTCCAGCAGATCCTTTATTTTAAGATCTTTATGCTTTTTCATGTAGGATGCTATAATCCGTGCTCCCACCCACGAACCGATCAATGCAGGGGCTTGTCCTCCCAGCATATCAACAGTCGGCGCCGGTTTCATATAGTAGCGGATCACCATCGGGTCACGTGCGTGCAGATGATCGTTTGCACAGATATACTCCCAGATATCCTTTTCATTCTTCCTGCACCATTCGTTCTCCTGATCCGAGTATCCCATTGCCTGGCCAATATCGTCATAACCAAGCAGATGCTGCACCACATAATTGATTTTGCCGGAATGCATCATCAGATCGACCAGACAAGTACCTTCATGATAGTTCATTTCGTAACGGCTAAGGAGATAGAATGCGAAACAATCCGGCACAATCCGTTCCGGACGCATCGAGGTACATTGATAGTCATAGTAGAAACGTTTGTAGAGAGGATAGTCTTCTCCCATATACTTATCGAGGCTGATTCCCAGCAATGTATCTACCAGAATGATTGATTCATTGAATGCGGATATCTGCGAATAAATAAATGGTATTTTCGTATCGGGGACTTCCTTCTTCAGCTTCCGGAATCCTTTGGTGAGTCCTTTTTCTACTTCGTCAAGATTGGGATATTTAGCTTCTACATCGCTCAGCAAACGAAGCAAGGTGCTATCCGAGTAGAATTTTTGCAAACGCTGAGAAATGGTGTCGTCCTTCACCGTACCGATAGACAGTACATCTTCTATCAGAATCTTTGTCGGCTGACGATAGTCCATTGTCAGTTTCTGCATAGCGGAAAAGCTGTTGGAGCGAACATATTCGCTCAACAGCTTATCGTATCTCAGAACAGAAATCCCTTCTTCCTTCTGCTCCGCAACCTTTCCTGTGCTTAAGCCGCAGGAGGCGAAAAGCATACCTATTAATATAGTAAGAAGAGAGATCCGTAGTTTCATAACCTTTTATCCGTAAATGATATTACCATTTTCGTCCATGTACTCATCCAGTCCTTTTTCGTAAGTAGCCATTGCACGAAGACTCATACCTACGCTGGAGAAACCACCGTCATGGAATAAGTTCTGCATAGTCACTTTACGGGTAAGGTCGGAGAACATCACGATACAATAATCCGCACATTCGTCAGCTGTTGCATTTCCAAGCGGAGACATACGGTTAGCGAAATCATACAGCTTATCCATACCTTTCACTCCCGAACCGGCAGTAGTAAAGGTAGGCGACTGTGAAATCGTATTCACACGTACGCTATGCTCACGACCGTAGATGTACCCGAAACTGCGTGCGATAGATTCCAGCAGGGCTTTAGCATCTGCCATGTCATTGTAGCCGTAAAAAGTACGCTGAGCAGCGACATAACTCAAAGCTACGATAGAACCATATTCCGCAATAGCGTTCAGTTTCTTGGCGGACTGAATCATTTTATGGAACGATACAGCCGAAATATCCAATGTCTTGTCCAACATTCCATAGTCAAGGTCATCATAAGTACGTTTCTTGCGCACGTTAGGAGACATACCGATAGAGTGCAATACAAAATCAATTTGTCCGCCCAATATATCCATAGATGTCTTGAATACATTCGTCAGATCTTCCACACTGGTGGCATCTGCCGGCACTACCTGACAGTTTAGTTTTTCAGCTAATGCATTGACTTCACCCATACGGATAGCCATCGGAGTATTTGATAATGTAATAGTTGCACCTTCTTCCACGGCGCGCTCTGCTACTTTCCAGGCGATAGACTGGTCGTTCAGTGCACCGAAGATAATTCCTCTTTT
>OGPD01001945.1_pt1 | contig 14307 bp, 10 predicted proteins | sample 1552861 | NCBI WGS metagenome assembly OGPD01 (sample SAMEA2580280, study PRJEB22360) | human gut metagenome | biome: human gut; feature: human-associated habitat; material: faeces | place: Denmark | collected 2008/2010
ATGGATATAGACACGACTGGCTGTCGTGTACTTTACCCATAAATACATTGTAGTAGCACTCTGGGGATGAAGCAGGCCGGCGTGCGCTAATAAATGTTCAATTCTCTTTCTCTTACCCTTGGGAGGCATAAGTGCCAAAAGTACATCTTCGGGAATAGGTGTGTGAAACAACACCGAAGGTATGAAAAGAGAATAATACGTTGATGTTGTAACATGGGCCTGCTTTACTCTTTCAAGAAATATCTTCCAATCAATTTGTTTATGCCTTACAATCCTCTCAACATCAAGATGCAGCCTTAATCCCGGACTTCTCACATACGAGTGCTTAGCAGTATGTATGCAGACTTGAAGAAGATTATCCTCAGGTGAAAGAATCCCGATGTCGGTTTTATCCGCATAGTAGAATCTGCGAAAAAGTTCATCTGTATCAGGTTCCTTATCAGGGCGGATCCATCTGCCTGCAATAGCTCTATGAGAAAGTTCAAACCACATGTTTCCGCCATCAGGCAAAGGCATGAAATATTCAGTGGAGCCATCCAAAAAAGCTTCCTGCAAATTCTCCTTTTCAAATTCACTTCTGAATTTAAATTCAAATCCATTATCTAAAAGAATTTCATGGGCCTTTAAGAAGTTATCTTTTTGAATAAAACTGTCTATATCCTCCATAGGACATGCTGCAGTATCTGATATAATATCCGTCATAATTCCTCCATTTTTCAGAATTATCATAGGAATACCATTTTTCTTCATTTCGGTACAAATCTGCTCTGTCTTTGTTTTAAAATACTCAATGCGTTCTTTTTCTTTAAGGTAATCTTCTTTCCAATATTCAGGTAACTCACAAAGCCCATCTTCTAAAATATGAGAGGCCACAACACCTTCCAGCTCATGTTCTTTACAAAGGTTATAAAATATTTTCATATTTGACTGAGAGAGTCTAACGGCAGGGATGCCATCTCTATACTCACCGGAAAGACGAATCATTAAACCGACAAGTTCATCCTTAAGAATATCAAACATCTTTTCTTCCTTTCAAAATCATCCGTACATATCTTCTAAACTCTTTCGAGTTATAGTCATATGGAAGATTATTTAACTCTTCCAGGCGGAAAATCAAATCTTCATAGAGTACCACCGTATGTTTTAAATCCTGCATTTCAGAAATATTTTTCAATCCGCTTTCCATACGAAGATTCTCGTCAAGAGCACATTCATCATACCAAATGCTCCTAATTCCATAAGTTTCCCAGTCTATGATATAGATTTTTCCTGTCTTGTTTTCTATCCATATATTTCCAGGTTGTAAGTCTCCGTGGCTTGTTCCAATTTGGACTTTCTCATCCCGTCTCATTTCTGAATAAAGGGTTTCTTCCAACTTAGCAAGGGTTTCTCTATCAATCATTTTAAGCTTTACATTTTCTTCTTTGAGAAGTTCCTTGTACCTTCTACGAAGCATCTGTGCATATTCTTCTGAACGTACTTCTCTAACTGAGTCTCTTATATATTCCTTCCATATTCCTCTCGTTTCGTCTTTTTTAATCTGAAAGTCATTTTCTGCTCTTGCCAAAGGATATCCATCAATTATAAGTTCCGTATAATAATTCAAACCCGATGATATGATCGTGGGAATGAAATCCGCATGATTGTTATTTCGAAATTGTATTTCTTTTTTAATATCCATATCCGGGAATCCGTTTTTTGGTATCACGGTAACTAACTTTTTTTCAAAATCAAAAATGCGGAATTTTTTATTGCACGGGTATATAAGGCAGCCTTCACTAAAATCCCCTTTTACTGTACAAGTACTTGAAGATAAGAAACCATTTGTATTAAGAGATATTCTTGCATAACATGCCACAAGAACTTTCTTTAAAAAAGAAGATTTTACATTATACTCTACATACAAGTACCTTTTTACTTCTTTTGAAGGCTTTTTTGTGACGATTGCATTTAACTGAGGATAAATATAAAGTATTGATTCGTGTAAATCGTCAGTATAAAAATAGTTCAGGGTTTCTTGATTTATTTTGTAAAAATCTTCCCGTTCCAACATATATGATATCTTCAATTAAAAAGCTTCTCCTTCGTATCCCCAAAAACCTCTTCTATTGATTTCGTAGCATCAATTACATAAGTCCAACGGTTTCTTTTAATTTGCTCCATATAAAGTTTGATACGTTCCCTTCTCATCTCCTCAGGCTCAGGCCAAGGCTCATCCTTGAGAGTGGAACGGTACATGGAAAGCTCTGCCGGTATCACATAAATAACTGATTGTTTTGGCTTAAGGTAAATCTTATGTGTAATTTTCCATACAAGCCATGTTTCAAAATCAAACTCTGAATATTTCATAAGAAAATCTATGTAGGAATCCCAGAAATATCTGTCTGCAAGAATCACTTTCCCAAATATCTCACAAATCCTGAAATAGATGCCGTAATAAATCCCCAAATCAAATATTGATAACCAGAGAAGAAGTTTTCTTTTTCTAAAGCTTGAATGGACTGCATCGCGGTATTTGTTCTGTTCCTCAGGAGCAGCGTTCCTATCAGTTCTTACAATCTTTTTTGCAAATTCAAGTACGGGGGTATATCCACCTCGCGAGTGGATAATTTTCACCCTGTTTCTGTATTTACTGGTAGAATTCATATATTCACTTATCATTTCGATTTGTGTAGACTTACCACCACAATCAATCCCGCTAAATGATATCATTTTATGTGTTCCTCATACAAAGAAATGTATTCTTCATACATTTTCTGTTTTTCGTATTCTTCAGCTCTTTTGACGCAATCTTTCAAATCAATTTCTTCTAATTCATCAAGAACTTTAACAATTCCATTTAGATTACCGCATTCAACAATTCTCCCACACTCTACGGTAACAATTTCAGGAAGAGCAGTTGAATTATAAACCACAACCGGTGTACCGCAGGCTAACGCTTCAACCACTGTTAACCCCATGGTTTCCTCTTTACTCAGACTTAAAACTGCATAAGCATTAGAGTAATACCGGGCAAGTTCCTCCCTGCTGTTTGTAACCTTGACTCCCACTATATCCTTGGGAAGAATTTTAAGCTGTTTATTTGTAAGTCCTATCAAAACAATTTGGTATCTGTCATCTAAGATTTTACTCAGCCTTATATAATCATAGTATCCTTTTCTGTCTGTCCACGCAGTTGCAACACTTAAAAGAACCCGTTTCCCATCACACGCTGTATCGCTGTATGGATTTTGAGAATCTGGTTTAAAAACGGACAAATCAACTCCATTTGGAATTAATTTAATTGGATAATCCTTAAGGAATGATTGCTTAGTAATATCTGCCAGCCACTGTGAAGGTGTAACAATCGTCATATTAGGGACATTCCTAAAGGCCTTTTTTTTCCGTTCAAAATTTTTATTGGCATTACTAATCCCATAACAAGCCGGATATTCTTTTTTCTGTATACAATGCGAACAATGTGTTTTCCACTGTTCGCATTGTGCCATGGTAAAATGCGAGCAATGGCCTGTCATCGCCCAGCAGTCATGAAGTGTCCACACCACATTTCTCTTGCTTTGCTTTAAATATTTAAAAAGTGAATCTACATCAAGATAGTATCCGTGAATATTATGAAGATGCACTATATCAGGATTATATCTTTCTATCTCATCAATCATTCTATGCGTGCTTTTCTTGGAACAAAAACCAGAATTATCAAAGATACGGGACAGAAAAGCATGTACCCGAATTTCATTCGGCGAAGTAATCCTTCGTGAAATACTGTCATATATCTCCGGAGCAGTTTCTCTTCCATAGAGAATTCTGCTTTCGTGGCCTTTCCTTCGTAAAACCTCCTCCAAATCAGTACATATTTTACCTGTACTTCTTATACCGCACACTGAATTTATTTGCATGACTTTCACTTAATGAAGCTCTCCATTTCTTTATAAACAACTGATACAGAATAATAGCTTTTCAAATACTTATAACTGTTATCACCATAAATTTTGGTATTGGCATTCATAATTTTGTTTATGCATTTTGAAAATTCCTGACTGTCTGTACTCACGCACCACCAGCCAAAGTATCCTTCTGTAATTACTTTACCAATATCTGAATTTGTATCAGTACAAGCAAGTACAGGTAGTCCTGCCTGCATATATGCAAGTAATCTGGATGGAAAATTTGGTATAGTAAACTGGTGATCCAAAAAAATCATACCCACATCACAAGCCGCTATCATACGGTCAAAATCATTTTTCGGCAGTCGTTTCATTAACCTCATATTTTTAGGGTGAGTTTCTCTGAAATATGTTTCCATTTTGCCATACTCCGTACCATCGCCTACGATAATGAAATACACATCCTTGTTTTCCGCCTGCGAACTTAAACACTGTATCACGAATGGTATTCCCTGTGGTTTACCGAGATTCCCGCCATAGACAAATACCTTTTTATCCTGCGGAATATCATATCTGTCACGTATGTTCTCCCGTTCATGGACAGTTAGACGCATATCCTGAATCTCAATACTGTTTGGGCAAATATTCATTCTTTCCACAGGAATTTCAGGATTATGTGTCAGAACATAATCCACATTTGCTTGCGACATACACCCGATATAATCAGAAATTTTATATAGCTTTTTTTCTTTATTCCTAAAATATTTATATACCATCCCTGCCAGACCATTGGTGTGCATCATTCCAAGATCCACAGCATTTTGAGGAAAAATATCTTTAAGCATCAGGTAGGTCTTAGCACCATCACGGCTCTTTATGTAATTTACCGCATTAGCAAGCGTAATTGGAGGTGTTGAATATAAGACAAGATTAAACTTTACATTTCCAAAATACTTTTTGATGGCTGATACAAACTGCAGTTCAATCATTATCGTAGAAACACCTTTTTCTATAATATTGGTTTTCTGGATGTTCCCAATTCTAAGTTTAAGCAAATGTCCGTTTTCTTCAAAATGTGTCTGGATTCCTGTTTTCTTTTCAGCTGGAGAAATACAATATACTTCGTGTCCGTTGTTAATGAATTCACGCAAAAGATCACAATATATATTGTGCTCTCTATATGAACTAAAATCTAATAATGTCAGGAAAATAATGTTCATACTAGTCTTCTTTCTTCTCTCTTAGTTTCTTATAACTTCTAAGAGGCTTAATATTGGTAAACCTCCATCAAGCATTTTATAAAGTCCCTGTCCATTATCCACCCATAACCATTGCATACCGAGCTGTTTTGGCGCTTGGAAATCCTTATTAAGGTTATCACCAACATACATCATCTGCTCAAACGGAATCCCCCATCTTCTTTGCATAATGCGGAACGCAATATCACATGGCTTACGGAACTGTTCTCCGCCCAACGCGTCAGTGATGATAATATCGTCAACTATGTTGTCCAAGCCAAGTGCTGTAAGCTTATTTTGCTGTCCATTTGGTCTGCCATCAGATATAATACCAACTTTAATCCCGTTCGTTTTCAGTTCATCAATTAAATCTGCAACGCCATCAAACAAAGAGAGATTTGGCATATGCATTCTATATACGCGCAGACATTTATTCTTTTTATCCATCTGACCAGATTCATTGAGGTAGGTATCTATTGCAGGTTTTCCCATTATAAAATTATTCCACAGTTTATCAGCCGCATCGGTCATGCCAAGATATTCGGCAACCGCATTAAAACCTGATTTAACATACTGTTTTTCACTATATAATGTATCATCAAGATCAAAAATAACACCTCTTACCCTCTGTCTTTTCTCCCCCTCCTGTACGCAGACACTTTGATCAAAACGGCTGTAAATTGCACCATTACTAATAACAGTATCGTTCCTGTTCTCTTCACCCAGCAGCAATTTCAATACAGTTTCAGCACTTCTTGCCCCCGCTTTCATGGACAAAGGAGCACCGCCGCCATAGCGAGGATTGATTTCAATAAAATAATCATCACCTGTTGTATTCTGGCGTATAAGTTGAATTGTTATGGGACCAACCGGCTTGAATTTTTCAATAATACGCTTACATTCTTCGATAATTTTCTTATCCATATCAATCTGCGTTTTCAGTACTTCTCCTGCCCGAATCTGGAGCCTGATTCTCGGAATGATATAAATAGGATTGCCATTGAAATCACAGAAAATGTCCACCGTATATTCTGTTCCTTTGATAAAAGGCTGAATAATATAATCGGCAACTTGCCGGGCATATACCTCAAGTTCTGTCACAGATTCAACTCTGAAGGCATTGATACTGCTGCTCCCATTTTTCGGCTTAATGAAACAGGGGTAAGACCCCTGATATTGTTTCCAATCGTTTACTGTTTTTGGTGTCTTACATCCGCATGATTCAAAAAATTCAACTGTGCTATTCTTATCCCGGCATATAGAAATTTTATCAGGCTTACTGATAAGTACCTTTGTATTTCCAAACACATGTGTATTCCCGCTAAGCACAAATAAATCAGTATCAATGGTAGGAATAAGCATGTCTATATGATTCTCTGTACATATTGCCAAAAGTTCTGCTATGTAATTTTTATCTTTCATGCCGCATACCCTACACGTATAATCACAGTATACAAGTGCCGGCGCAGTTTCCGTCATATCAGCACCATATATTTTCAGATTAACATTTAAGGAAAGCGCTGCTTGGCGAAAGGCTTGAAGTAGTTCAATTCGTCTTCCTACGCCTGTAAACAGTATTCGTAATTCATCCATAATTATCTCTCCACCGTTTAATTCCTCTGTTCACTTTTCATCCTGTGTTCCTATAAATTCTTCCATTGTTGCAGATGTCTCTGATGAAATACCTTCATGTTTAAGTACTGTCCTCACTGTCTGAAATATAATTTTTAAATCACCCCAAAATGTAATATGGTTGATATACCAGACATCCATTTCAAACTTTTCTTCCCATGAAATTCCATTTCTACCGTGTACCTGTGCATATCCGGTCAATCCAGGCCGTACGTCATGGCGGTGCTTTTGAAAGTCATTATATCTGCTCAGATAAACGGGCAAAAGAGGTCTGGGACCACATATACTGAGCTGACCTGCTAAAATATTAATCAACTCAGGCAGTTCATCCAGACTCGTCCTGCGTAAAAATTTCCCGTATCCCATCAGTCTTTGTTCATCTGGCAGAAGTTTCCCATCTTTTCCTTTTTGGTTCGTCATGGTTCTAAACTTTATTAGTTTAAAAATCTTCTCATCTTTACCAGGTCGTTCCTGGGCAAAAAAAGGATTCCCCTTCATTGCAGCCATTCCGGTTATCGTAAGTAATAGCAGCAATGGAGACAGTATGACCAATGCAATCAGCGAAAGTATAAAATCCATTCCTCTTTTAATGTACCTCGCATATATTCCCTGCCTCTTTTTCTCAAATACCTGCTGAGTATCCTTTTGTGCCATTATTCAAAACAACCTTTCACAACTTCAATAACCTTGTTCTGCTGTTCTACTGTCATTTTATTATCACTGGGCAGACATAAACCTCTTTGGAATATATCCATGCCAACGTCAAGCGGCATACCGTCTTTTCCAACTGTACCACCTGCAATATAGACATCTGTTTTTGCCCGTCCATCTCCTTCTCTGGTAATAAATGGATTCATACGGTAAATAGGCTGCATGTGCATTGGTTTCCAAACTGGTCTTCCCTGGGCTTTTATGCCAAGTAAGGCTTCTAGTATTTCTGTGGGACAGCTTTTGCCATGTTCAGGAATATACAGGGCCTCATGTTCTCCTCTGACCTGCTTACACATGGAGTTCCTGTCAATTAATATGCAGCTCAGCCAATAATTGGGTTCACTTTTTTCAAAATCTATAGGGTTCATGGAAACCGGATACTCTTTAAGTCCATCTCTGTATCTTTCCCAAATTGTTTTTTTCTGCTCAATATGCTCTTCTAAATGAGAAATCTGTCCACGAATCATTCCTGCAATGATATTACTCATCCGGTAGTTATACCCCAGCTCTTCATGCTGATACCACTCTGCATTTTCTCGACTTTGCGTTGACCACTTTTTCACTTTATTGGCTGCTTCTAAATCATCTGTCAGTAAAAAACCACCGGAGGAACCAGTTATGATTTTGTTACCATTGCATGATATACAACCAACCTTTCCAAAACAACCCGTCTGTACAAATTCACCGTTCGTACAAGTTCCTTTATAAGCAGCGCCAAAGGACTCCGCTGCATCCTCCACAATAACTGCATCATGTTTTTTGCAGATAGCCTTGATCTCGTCCAGCTTAGCAGGTGTGCCATAAAGGTGTGCTAATACAACGATTTTGGAGCTGTCAGGATACAATTCAAACGCTTTATCCAAAGCAACCGGATCCATATTCCATGTATCATACTCTGTATCTATAAATATCGGAATACCACCTTCATAAATGATTGGATTCACCGTTGCATCAAATGTCATATCGCTTGCAAAAACATGAGAGCCTCTTTGTACACCTGCAAGTTTCATCGCGAGATGTAAAGCTGCTGTCCCACAGGAAAGACCAACTGCATACTTCACTCCAACCTTTTCTGCCACTATGCGTTCACATTCATTGATATTCGCACCGACCGTGGAAAGCCAGTTCGTATCAAAGGCTTCTACAATATATTTAAGCTCATCATACCCGTTATCTGATTTATGAACTGTAGGTGAGGATAAGTACAAAAAATGTAAGAAGGGCTCTACTTTACAATTATCTCGATTAAACATTCTTTTCTCTCCCACTGCGATTTTATTATTCTTTCAGTTCTTCTTCTGTATCGCTTCCCCCACCCCGACCATCCCAAATTTCTATCACTAATACGACACCGTAGCCTCCGGCACTTCCAGCTCCGCAACCTCATCCGACCCATAAACCTTAATACTTCCGCCGGCTCCGGTCTCCCATTTCTGGCCATTGCCGTCAGTCACCTTTGTATTCTTCATCACTTTCCCGGAGGCATTTACCAGGCATTTTCCTTCCCCCGGAATGTCGAACACCTCATAGCGGGCAGCCTTATCCGCCTTTTGCATCTTCCCCTTGTAGTATGCATAACCGTCCTTGATACCCGTGATGCCCTTGCCTTTGATATCAAAATAATATTGTGAACGGGTGGCGCTGATGCCGTCATCCACCATGGCTTTACCCACCGCGCATTTCCTGTCCCCATCCTCTGCGCCGCAGTAATAAAAGTCGCCCTTTACCTCAACCAGGCCGTACTGGGCCGCGCCGAACATATCGAAAATGTAATACCCGTCACCGATTTTCTTTATCTCATAGCTGTCCTCGCCACCGCATACCGGTTTTCCTGTATTATCGAAGTAATACCACTCCTTCTGCCCTGAGCCGCTGGCATCCGGAGGTCCCTCCAACTTCAGCCAGGCGCTTTCCACCTTTTCTCCGGGAATATACTTCTTGTCCTTTTCTGTCTCCGGCTGGTAAAAATAGCGGTATCCCTTGATTTCAGGCACAGTACTGCTCATCTTCACCCAGCCGGGATACATGATGCCGTAGCTGTCAAAACAATAGGTAATGCCGTCCACATCCTTTTCCTGCTTACCGCTGCCGGAACGCTTCTTCTTGCCCGAGGTCGTACTGAAATAAAAGTAAGCATACTGTCCGTGTTCCTGGACATAATCCGCCACATCGGTATTATCCATCCAGGTTTCCGGTATCTCCAGCCATTGCCATCCCGCTGCCCTGGCGCCGTCCTCCGCACAGTAGTAATAAGAGCTCTCCTTGTCGTCATCCTCCGGAGTCTCTGTAAGCCAGCCCTTGCGCATGACGCCGGAGGCGTTAAAGCAGTAGTACTTCCCGTCTATCTTATGCCACTTGTCCACGATGACCTTTCCGTCGCTCTCTGCATAGTACCAGTTATTATAATCCGCATTCCTGGAGTCCAGGCCGCTGATGACAAACCATTCCTTTTTCTTCATGGCTCCGTCATCGTCCATATAACGCTTGTCACCGTTATTATCCGTTATCCAGCGTTTCCGGTAGTTCAGCCCGTTTGCATCGAAATAATAAGTCCTTTCCATTGCTGCCGTATTCTCTGCTGCCCCATCCCCGATTGTCTTATATCCGCCCTTTAACACCGCCCCGTCTTCCCCGGCATAGTACCAGCTCTCTGTCACTGCCTTGGTAACGCTGTTGACATTCTCAATCTTGAACCAGCCTTTATCCTGAAGCACACCGTCTTCATCCAGGTAATACCGTTTCCCTTTGACATTGTCTATGTACCAGCGCTTCCTGTAATTCAGGCCGTTTGGATCAAAGTAATACCATTTTCCGTCGATGGCTCCCCATCCTCCACGCCACAGCACGCCGTTTGAATCACCATAGTACCAATTGGTGTATTCCTGGCCGTTGGAGGATGTTCCGGTGATGGAAAACCAGCCCTTCATAAGCTCACCTGTGTCGTCCACATAGTAACGGTTGTCCTCCAGGTTGACCCAGCGCTTCCTGGGAGAATTGCCGTTTTTGTCAAAATAGTAGGTTATGCCGTCCAGCTCATGCCAGCCGTCCGTCAAAAGGGAACCATCCGGCTGGACGTAATACCAGTTCACATAGGGATTCCCCTTGCTGTCCACGTTCTCAGTGGAAAACCAGCCAGGCTCCGGTCTGACGCCCTCCGCATCCACGTAATATCGTTTATCCTCTGCCGTAAAAAAAGACGTTCTGGGTGAATTGCCTCCCGGATAGAAGTAATAATACCTTCCTTCCAGCTCATGCCAGCCGTTTACCAGGATTTTCCCGTCAGCCCCGGCATAATACCAGGCCGTGGAAGGCTTTCCTGAAGGCAGGCTTGGATTGGATGTGACGCTGAACCATTCATTTTCATAGCGGGAACCGTCCTCCTTTACGCGGTAACGATCTCCCCCTGCATTCACCCAGTTGTTGGTGACAATCAGACCGTTGCCTCCCAGATACCGTGGAGTGCCGTCCGCCCAGGTAACCCACCGGTTTACCACCTTCTTATCATGCTCCATATAAAACCATTGCTGCGCAGTATCCTGCTGCCATCCGTCCGCCCCATATACGGGCATGGCGGATATGACCAGGACCGCTGATGTGCATGTAACCATCTGCATCAATGTTTTCTTTATCTGCATCCGTGTCTTGATCTTCATCCAATCCATTCCTCGCTGTAAATTTCCCTACGGGTTTTATCGTTATCATTCATCCTGGCATAAATCTTATCCAGATATGGTATGGTGGCCGAGGCCCAGGGGTATTCCGCCATATATGTTCCTGTATAGGCTGTCATATAGGTTTCATTTCCCTTCACGAACTCATATAAATCACATTCAAACCATTCTGTATGAATGGAAAATATACCTCTTTTATGTATCAGCATTTCTTCACATCCATATTCCTCCAGCGTCTTTCGCAGCCGGTGATAAACCACTCTGATATTTCTCTTGGCTGTGCTCTCCTTAAGGTTTTCATATAAAATATGTACCACCTGCGCCAGAGACACACTTCCTCCTCTTTGATTGATAAGGATAGCCAGAAGTTCCTTGGATTTTTTGCTTGGAAAATAGATTACGCGGCCGTTAACAAATACGTCAAAACCATAAAATGTCTGTATATATACTTTGGGCTTTTCCGGCACACCGGCACCCTCCTTTGCGTGATGTGTTTCAGGAAACTAAATCCTGGTATTTTCCTTTTTTGTCATAGTTATTTCCTGTTTCTTACTGTATACTGCCATTGCATTATGAAGCGCCATCCTGCTCTTTACCGGAGATCCCGTTCCGGCCTTTGTATCATATGCGGGCTCCGGCCCGGTTCCTTCTCCGTACCCGGGCTCCATTCCGGCGGCAGCCTGTGCAAAAACCTCGTCCTGGTCTGTCATTGCCCCACACGCATCCTCTTCTGCCCTATAATGGTACTCCGGCACCAGCTCATGAACCAGCTCCCGTATATTATCCTTTTCCAGCCATGCGGCTTCATCCAGCCGTCCCAGTCCCCTCTCAAACCGATGGTAATCCATTTCAATGGGCTTCCCAATAAATATCCTTTCATTTCCGGTCCTCTGAAGTCCCTCTTCATCCATGAGAAGCTCCTCGTAAAGCTTTTCTCCCGGCCTCAGCCCTGTAAATCGGATGTCGATATCCCTGTAGGGTTCATAACCGGACAGCCGGATCAGATTCTCAGCCATGTCCAGGATTCGCACCGGTTTTCCCATGTTCAGCACAAATATTTCCCCTCCCATGGCATAGGCGCCGGCCTGCAGCACCAGGCTTACCGCCTCGGGTATGGTCATGAAATACCGTATGATATCCCTGTGGGTCACGGTTACAGGCCCCCCGTTTTCTATCTGTTTCTTAAACAGGGGAATCACGCTTCCATTGCTGCCCAGCACATTTCCAAAGCGGACCGCCACAAACTCAGTGCCGCTCTTTTGGTTGCACATCTGTATGACCATCTCGCAGAGACGCTTGCTGGCCCCCATGATGTTGGCGGGATTCACCGCCTTATCCGTGGATATCAGGATGAAACGCCCGGTACCGTACTGCATGGCTGCCCTGGCGGTCTTATAGGTGCCCAGCACATTGTTCTTGATGGCTTCGTTGGGGCTGTCCTCCATCAGGGGCACATGCTTGTGGGCCGCTGCGTGGTATACAATATCCGGCCTGTATGTGCGAAACAGGTAATCTAAGCGGTTGGTGTTGCGGACAGATCCGATTAGCACCACCAGATTCAGATCCGGAACATTACGTTTCAGCTCCTGCTGGATTTCATAGGCATTGTTTTCATACATGTCAAATATGATGAGCTGCCTGACCCCATGGCCTGCCAGCTGCCTGCACAGCTCGCTTCCTATGGAACCTCCCCCTCCCGTGACAAGGACCACCTTATCCCTTACATAGCCCATGATTTCGTTCAGATTGACCTGTACGGGTTCCCTTCCCAACAGGTCCTCTATCTCCACCTCTTTAAGCCTGGATATATTTACCTCGCCATTCATCAGCTGATAGACACCGGGCAGATACTTAACCTGACATCCTGTTTTCTGGCATATGCCCAGAATGTCTTTAATATCATCCACCGGCGCTGAGGGCAGCGCCACATATATGGCGTCAATACTCTTTTTCCTCACAAGCTCCGGTATGTCGTCCCTTGTACCGGCAACCACCACGCCGTCGATGAACCGTCCCTGCTTGTCCCTGTCGTCATCCACGATACACGCCGGGAATCCATGGATTTTCTGGCTGGCCTTCATTTCCCGGATAATGAGGGTCCCTGCCTGGCCTGCGCCTACCACCATTACCTGAGGCGTGGTGTCTTTTTCCCAGGCGCGGTTCATTCTGTTCACAGTCCTCTGAAGTACCTGAAAGCTGATACGGCCGCATATGGCTGCATCTGTCATCAGGATAAACCACAGAAGATAATAGCTTCTGGGCATCCGCTGCCCGGATATCAATATACCTGCGGGCTGGGCCAGAGCGGCAATGATGCAGATCAGAACCACCTCCAGCATCTCCCGGGTTCCGGCAGATCCCCACATGATGGCGTACAGGCGGCCGCCATAAAATAAAAGGGTGACCACCGCCATCTGCAGCAGCCCGTATTTCCATAAGGCATGTACATACGATGCTGGTATGCTGTTAAAATCCAAATCAAACCTAAGCCCCAGAGCCAGGCAGGCGCAGATCCATACGGCCGCCATGTCATAGGCCCAGAGCAGGCACATCCTCACCCGCTTACTGCGGGGAAGGTATTTATCCAATATGATTCTATCCCTGTTTTTTACGGTTTCTGCGTTTTTCACATTCACACTCTTCCCTGTTATCAGCGCTTTCGCTGTATCTTAACCGGACGTTCATCCGTCCCCTACTTTTTATATACAACCGACAGCGTACCGGAACCCGGCGCATTAAACCACAGCATCTTGGACCCTGCATCCACCCTGGTGGGTTTGATGAGCTGCCATGTTCCTGTCATGTTGTTGTAAAACAGAACTTCCACGTCACCCAGGCCGTCCAGCAGGTTTGGCACATAGAGAGGAACCTCCACCTGCCCTGTCTTCTCTGTGTTGGTGGCTGCATCCTTTGTCATAATTGCATGGGTTCCAACCAGGGCGTTATAACCTGCCAGGTCCAGTCCGGGCACTGCTTCGCTTAAGGGCTTCCCGCTGTTTATGCTGTTGATTGTGTTGACCACAGGCTCAGGCAGACCTGCCACTGCTGCGTTGGCGCCCTGTACAAATTCCAGGGCAGTATCACCTATCACTGCCTGACCTCTGCTGTTGGTCTCCACCGCATGTTCCCCTGCGGTCTGTCCCACCGCTATTCCCACTGCATTGTTTCCCT
>OGPD01001953.1_pt1 | contig 14241 bp, 9 predicted proteins | sample 1552861 | NCBI WGS metagenome assembly OGPD01 (sample SAMEA2580280, study PRJEB22360) | human gut metagenome | biome: human gut; feature: human-associated habitat; material: faeces | place: Denmark | collected 2008/2010
GGGCAGGACCCGTGTCCTCGGCGCGACGATTGTGGCCGACGTTGGGGTGATCGGAAGCCGCCAGGCCGTGCTCGGGCAGGCATGGGGCGGTTTTTCGCACTCCATCGGCTTCGCCCTGAGCGAAAACTACGAGGACATGAAGAAGCACGCGACCATGCGCGGGGCGGGGGTTCCCCGCTGCAATGACGTTCCGGACACGTTCAACGTGCTGTTTCACGAGACGTACCGCGAGAACGGGCCGCACGGTTCGACCGGATGCGCGGAAGGCTTCCAGAGTGCGGGTCACGTGTCCATCCTGAACGCCATAGCCGATGCCGTGGGCGTGCGGGTGGCTACGCTTCCCGTCACTCCGGAAAAATTGAAAGCCGCCATGACCGCCAAGGCCGCCGGCGTCCCCTACGGCCAGGAGCCTTGGGATCTCGGCTGTTCGCTTTACGAGCGGCTTGCCTTTCTGAAGGCACGCCATGCCGGAAAGGGCAAGGGATAGGTAAAGCCGCGCCCGTAAGGAAGCCGGGAACGCCGTCAGGCTCCCGCGCGATGGCCTTCGGCCTGTTCGAGCGTGGCATACCCGTACTGCTGCACCTGATTGAGGAGATTCAGCGCCGCGCCGTTCACGCCATCCTGTTGTTGCCGCAAGGTAAGTTCATGCAGGAGCGTGATCGTGCGCGCTGAATATGTCTTCAATTCTCCCCGCAGATACGTTTCAAAGGAGGTTTCCATTGCAGAGTCTTCGCTGGTGCGCAGCGGGCGGCCCTTGCCGCTCAGACGGGGATAACGGTCGAACAGCTCGGCTTTCCATCCCACGTTGATCGCGACGATTTCTTCTATCTTCTGCAGGGTTTCCTTGTCGACGGGCGGAAGGGATGCCGCCAGCTTCCGGTATTCTTCGGGGAAAGTGGATTCCATCATCCGGGCGTATTTCTCGGTCATGATGTTTCTGCCTTCCCGCGTGGCGGTTTTCAGATCTTCCAGATAGCTGGCAAGCAGCTCATCGGACCATGTGGCGGCCTGGCTCTTTCGCATGATTTTGAAGGTGTCGGGCCGCATCTGGCAGGAGGCCGGGCCTCCCACATTCGAAACATGAGAAAACATGTCCCATTCCAGCTTGATGATTTCGGACATCAGTTCGTCGCGCATCTTTTTTCTCCATGTTTATCAATAACGCTACAAGGTATGGCTGTCTGCTGGGTACGCTGCCTTTCACCGGATAGATAAAACCGGCAAGCGATCGACGGCGGCGCAAGGCTGTTGGGCTTTTACGGCTGAACGGATACGGCGCCGTGCCTGCCTTTTCCTTTTGCGGAGAGAACCGGCGGAGCCAAAACGCCGTTCGGTATCCTCCACTCAAACAAAGATCCCGTCAGGCCGTCTTGTTGTCCCAATCCTTTTCCCGCAGCGTCCCGGTTTGGAAGTAGACGGAAACCAGCTCAATGAATTCGTGGAAATCTCCGTTTTCTTTGGCGAGGCGATCAATGGATTGCCAGTCGGCATCCGGCTTTTTCTGTGCGGGGAGCAGGATTTCGCTTTCCGACGGATTTTCGGGATCGAGCAGGATAACCCCGATGCCGTGCAGGGCTGAAAGCATCCTGAGCTCCTGTTCCACCCGGTCGTCGGCGATGGCCGTGGCGACGAGATACCCCTCGTGCGCCCAAGACGAGTTGCTGACGGCCTGAAAGAAGCATTTTCTGATATTGGCGACGGTGAGCGTTTTTTTGACTTCAAACGACCAGAGCCGGACGCAGGTGCTGCCGCTGGCGTGCCCGCAGGCTTTGACGTGTTTCCCCCATGCCTTGTCCACCGGCTCCATCGCCACGATGTCGGGGTGGAGCCACTGGTTGCCGCCGTTTCCCCGCGTATTGTGGGAGCGGCCTTCCCGGATGCGCATGGAGTAGAGGTGCAGCTCCGACCAGAGATAACTGGTGAGAAGCGGGTAAAGCTCCTGTTCCAGCAGGGCCCGTTCTTCACAGGCGCAGATCTCCTCATCGCGTTCACAGGTTTCACCTTGGGCCGTATCCAGCGCCTCCTGCGTCTCTTCCAATGGAATGCAGTAGCGGCGGGGCTTGGGCCTGTCCTGCCATATGAGTGTGGGACGGAGCCTTTTGAGCGTGTCTTTCTGTGATCCGATTTCCGCAATGATTTGCGAAAGAAATGCCTTGTCATCCGCAAAACGGGGATTGTTGCGCTTTTTGGCGTAGTCGGAAGCGTACTGCTGCACGATGGCTTCGGCAATCTGCCGGGCCGTAAAGCTCCCGCCCCGATGTTTTTCGAGAAAAGCAATGATCTTTTGGGATTGAGAAAGCGCCATGGTCACCCCCTGTTCAGTTGAGAACCCATTGTAGGCGGGGGGAAAGGCCATGTCCAGCTTGCGCGGGCCTTTGGGAGCCTGCTGGGGATCGGGGAGGCTTCCGCCGCCGGGCAAAAACGAAAGCCCCGCACAGCACGGGGCTTTCCGCTGTTTCAGGCTGGTCCGCCGTACGCTAACCGTTCATGAGCGTGGGGAGATAGGTTGCCAGCGGGGGGAACAGGACAATCAGGAGAAGGCAGACGAACAGGGCGATGACGAAAGGAACGGCGGAGCGGTACATGGCGCCGAGCGTCACGCCCGCCACTTCCTTCATGACGAAGAGGCTGATGCCGAAAGGCGGCGTGATGGAGGCCATGTTGTCCAGAACCGTGATGATGACGCCGAACCAGATCAGATCCCAGCCGAAAACCTTCGCAATGGGCACGAAGATCGGCACGCAGATGAGCAGCAGTGTGCCGAACGCCCCTATGGCGCCGCCTTCGGTCGCCGTGAACATGCCGCCGTAAATGCCGCCGATAACAAGGAAGAAGATGCCCATGATGGGCAGCCCCGTCTTGAGCGAGGCCATTCGCTCGTTGAGGGGGGATTTGGGCAGCCTCGGGGCGAGGCCCGGCTTGAGGAAGACCATGAGCCACACCGCGGCCATGGAGCACAGCGCGCAGTAGTCGTTCCACGTTTCCTTGTCGCCGGGCATACTGTCGTATTGGAGGTGGTGCAGGATGTCCCTGTCGATGTGGGGGAGATCCAGCGCGAAGGGTGGCCCGTTCCCTTCGGTGAGTTCCCGGTGCGTCCCCTGGATGAGCAGGTAGCGCGGGCCGATTTCCATCAGGGGGTGGTACTTGCCCATATAGCGCGGGCCGAGGGCGTTGATGCCCTTCGCGCCGCTGCTGGTGATGCCGTTCATGCCGGGGCAGCCCCATCCTGCAAAGCGAGTGGATAAGGTTGAGCAGCAAATCCGGACGGGCGGCGGCGAACGCGCGATCCGTCAGCAGCCCGGCGTCGAAAATCGCGGCTTCCACCCGTTCCGTGCAGGTCACCACGGTATTCTTGATGTCCCCGGCGATGATGGTCGGCACGTTCATGAGCGTGCCCGCCCCGGCGTACAGGATCGTCCGTTCCTCGCCGTTGGCTCCGACATAGGCCAGCCGCACGGTCCCCGAAAGGATATAGTAGAAATAGGGCGATTCCGTATTTGAAACGTCGATGGTGTGCCGCTTGGGGAAGACGCGCCGGGAGGCGAGGTGCAGCACCTGTTCCCACGGCGTATTCAAATCGCTTACGCGCGAAGACTTCATCAACATGGCCTGCTCGTGATTCATGGACCCCCTCCCCGCCGCCCGAAACGGCGTCAGGTAAAATGTGCCGGAACTCGGACGCTTCGGCAATACTTTTGCGCATCTTGCGGAGAAGTATCCTTTGTTCGGTATCGTTGAATCGTTATCCTCGTTGGATGGCAAGGCGCACGGAGGCCTCTTTCTTCGCTTCATACGGATGACATCAAAAAAATGGCAGGCAGCACCGAGGGAAATGTCGGTGCCGCCTGCGCGGAAAAGGGAACTGAAGGGGGCTACCGCAGCCACGTCCCGTCAAGCAGTTCCTTGGCATCGCGGGTGAGCGGGAAGACGTCGCGCCGCCCGATGTGCTTCACGTCGAATTTTCTGTTCAGGGCGGCGAAGTGGCGCAGCCCGTAGGCGATGCGGTTCAGGTAGGAATATACCCCGACGGCCCCGGTGGAGAACCCGTCCGCCGCGCTGCCGTAGAGCCCCCGCAGCTCGGGAAGATCGCTGAACAGCTCTTCCTTCGTCGTGCCGAAACGGGCGAGTTCCGGGGGGACTTTGCCCGCCTCAATGAGATCCCCGATCTTTTTGGCGCTCATGGCCGCCGCCATGCTGGACCGGCACAGGCCCACGGCGGAGATGTAGGGTGCGCCGAGGGCCAGCGCCTTGTACACCTGATCCTCGGTCGCAAAGCCCCCCGTGATCGCCACATGCGGGAGCTCCATGCCTTCCGCGGCCAGCTTGTCGAGAATGCCGTAAAGGATGCTTTCCATGACGACCGTGGGGAGGCACCATTCGTTCATCATCTTGCAGGGGCTGTAGCCGGAGCCGCCGCCCGCGCCGTCGAAGGTGACCATATCCACTTGCGCCTTGGAAGCCAGCCGGAGGACATGCTCCAGATCCTCTGGATCGAAGCCCGCCATCTTGAAATACACGTTGGCCATGCCCATGTCGCGGAGTTGCGCGATGCGGCCGATCAGATAGTCGTCGCTCCAGATCGGCAGACGGCCGTAGACGTGGAAGGCGGGGCACGCCTTGCGGCCATAGGCTTCCTGTACGCCGGGATCCCGCGGATCGGGCAGGACAAGGAAACCCTGTTCGCACTTCTTCAGCGCCTCTTCGAGCGTGGGGACGAGGTTCGCGGGCTGCGTGCCCTTGGCGGACTGCCCGAACTTGAATTCGATGGCCTTGGCCCCGCATTCCCGGATGGCGTACTCCGGCACGCCCTGCGCGTCGTCGTCATAGTTGGCCTGAAGGATAATCTGCCCGTATCCCCGGTCATACTTGTTGAAGGCGTCCAGCATTTCCCGGAGCTTCGGGGCGTGGACGACCTTGCCGTTTTCGTAGGCGAGCGTCGGGTCCTTGCTCACGGCCCCTTCGCCGATGACCGCGTTGACGCCCGCCATGGCCGCGCCGCCGAAGTAGTCGGGCCAGTTGAGCTTGATGAGCGCGGGCAGGATGATCGGCAGCGCCAGCTTTACGGGGTTGAGGGTGCCGATCTCCCGTTCGAGCCCCACATGGTAGATGGTGGCGCGATCGGCGTCCAGCGGAGCCCCCATTGCCCCGAAGGATCTGCCGTTGATGTTGAAATGGGAATAATCGACGGGATAGACCTTTTCCGAGGCGATCTGGTTTTCCCCCGTGGTGGTGGGATATACGGTCTCCATGCCCCGGACGGCGGACAGGCCGATCTCGCAGCTGCCGATGCAGTCGGCGGTGCACATGGCGCACATGCCGGAAAAAGAACAGACATGGGACGGATCGCGCATTTTCGTGCGGTTGAACACGGAGCCGAGCGTGGGGCTGTACGACATGGACGTTTCCTCCTTGAAGAACGAAAAAACGGCGCGGCCCGTCCCCCGCGATGGGAAACGGCCGCACCGTCGGTGGCATGGTCAGTCGCGTATGGTCTTGCCGGGACGCGCGCCCGTATGGACGCCGTGATCGACGGCGATCTCGCCGTTGACGAGCACGTAATCGATGCCTTCCGGGTAGACACGCGGATTTTCAAACGTATTCACATCGCGGATGCGGTTTTCGCCGAACACCACCATGTCCGCATCCATGCCGGGCATGATGAAGCCCTTGCGCTTCATGCGGAGTTTGAGCGCCGTGCTGGAGGTCATCTTGCGCACGGCCTCCTCAAGGGTGAGCAGGCGCTTTTCCCGCACGTAACGGGCGATGAACCGGGGGAAGGCCGCATAGGTACGCGGATGCGGCTTGCCGCCGCTCAGCAGGCCGTCGGTGATCAGACACATGGTCGGGTGCTTCATGCCTTCCATTACATCCTCTTCATACATGCCGTGCCCAAGCAGGCCCACGGCAAGGTTTTCCTCGATCAGCAGATCCAGCACCGCGTCCTCGGGCGACTTGCCGAGGGCCTCGCCAAGGGCCACGGCGCTTTTGCCTTCGCACCAGAGGTTCTTTTCGCTGGCGACCGAGGAGACGTAGATGTTCTCCCAGCCCATGACCTGCGAGAAATTTTCCCAGCCTTCGGTGGTGAGCATGTCCTTTTTGACCTGTTCGCGTTCCTCCGCCAAGGCTTTGAGCAGGCCGTCCGTCCCCCGGCTGTGGTACCACGGCGGAACGACGACGTGCATGAACGTGCTGTTGGCCGTATACGGATACTGGGCGATGCCGATGTCGATGCCTTCCCCGCGGGCCCGGTCGATGGTGTCGAGATGCCTGCGGGCGTTCCCCCAGTTCCTGCGCCCCCGCAGCTTGAAATGGGTCACCAGAATACGGATGCCGGTTTCGCGCCCGATGTGGATGACCTCTTCCAATGCCTCGGCCATGTGGTCGGCCTCATTGCGCATATGCACGTCGAGGATACCGTCGTAGCGGGCCGCGACTTTGGCGAGCGCGACGAGTTCTTCCGTGGACTGGTACTTGTTGGGCGTGTAGATGAGCCCCGCCGAAATGCCGCGCGCGCCTTCCTCCATGCACCGGGCCACGCTTTCTTCCATAAGGCGCAGTTCTTCGGCGGTGGGCGGCCTGTCCTCCATGCCCATGACGTCGAGGCGCACGGTGCCGAGCCCCACATAGGAACTCAGGTTGACGCTCGGCTTCGCGGCGTCGAGCGCATTGAGATAGGAGGCGAACCCGTTCCAGCCCCACGGTTTCTGGGCTACGCCGTCGAGCCCGGAAATGCTCGTGCTCCACGGCTCCTTGTTCTTGTCGCTGATGGGGGCCACCGACATGCTGTCGAGGCCTACGTTCTCTGTGGTAATCCCTTGCATGATTTTGGGCAAGGCCAACGGCTCATCTATTATCCTCAAATCCGAATGGCTGTGGCTGTCGATGAAGCCGGGGCACAGGATGTTGCCTCCGATGTCGAGCACCGTCCGGGCTTCGGGCATATCGTGGGCCGAACCCACGGCCACGATGCGCCCGTCGCGCACGCCGACGCAGCCTTTGCGCCAGGGGTTGCCCGTCCCGTCCACGATGCGGGCGTTGGTCAAGAGCAGATCCAGCATGAACGCCTCTCCTTGTCAGCCGAGCACGATGCGGCGCGCCAGCTCGTCGTCTTGTTCCGTAATGAAGGGGATGCCCGTTTCCTGAGCCGTTTCGCGGTTGGCGGCGCAGATGTCCGTGCGGTCGATGTGCTCGACGCCGAACTTGCGGGCCCCGGCCATGTGGTGCTGGAGCCCCGCGCCGAGCCGGTCGCACATCGTCCACATGGCGATGGCTCCGTAAGGGATATGCGCCATTTCGTCGGCTCCGAGGCGTTCCTTGAGGGCATGGTATCCGGGAAACGATGGCGCGCGGCGTTCGGGTTTTCGTGGGCGGGGGCGGGACGGCGCGGATCGTCAGCCGCCTCGGCGGGCAGATTTTTCTGGACGAGCCGCAGCCCGTGAATATCCGCAACGCGGTGAGCCGGGCCATTACCATAGCCGAAAACATGCGCATGGAGCAGACGAACCGCTCCAACATCCAGGCCATGCTTCACTACTCGAAAGAGGGCGTGATCTGCCTCAGTGCACAGCGGGACATCGTTTTCCACAATGCGCAGGCGCTCAAGCTGTTGCGCGTGGAGGCCCCGCATGAGCTTGCCCGCTTCTTCCCGCCGCTCTTTCTCGATGAAGTGCTGGAACACTCTTCCCCGTTCATAGACCGGGTGGTGACCATCAACGGCAGGCAGCTACTCATCAACACGTTCCCGCTGGCCATGTCGTCGTCGACGACGGGCGCGGTCTGCTTCATCCATGATGTGCAGAACCTCCAGAAAATCAACCGGAAGATCGACACGGATCTCCATTCACGCGGGCTCGTGGCCAACTACACGGCACGGGACATCATCGGCAAGTCGGCCAGCGTCGTGAAGCTGAAAGAAAACATCGCCCGCTACGCGCCCACGGACATCTCGGTCTACATCCACGGCGAAACGGGCACCGGCAAGGAGCTTGTCGCACACGCCCTGCACGCCGCCAGCAAACGGGCCAAGCAGCCTTTTGTGGTGGTCAACTGCGCGGCCCTGCCGGACCCGCTGCTGGAAAGCGAACTGTTCGGCTATGAGGAGGGGGCTTTTACCGGGGCCAAGCGCGGCGGCAAAGCGGGGCTTTTCGAACTGGCGAACGGCGGCACCCTCTTTTTTGACGAGATCGGGGACATGAGCCATGCTGTGCAGCTCCGCCTCCTGCGAGTGCTGGATGCAAAGGAAGTCATGCACGTAGGGGGCGATCGCTTCATTCCCGTCAACGTGCGGGTCATTTGCGCCTCGCACAAGCAGCTGCTGGATCTGGTCAAGGCGGGCTCGTTCAGGCTGGATCTGTATTTCCGTCTGGCGGGCGTCTGCCTTGAAGTCGCCCCCCTGCGGGATCGTTTGGAAGACGTGCCGCTCCTCATCGCCAACGTCCTCAAACGGTATGGGAAAAACGCCTCCGTTGTCACCCCGGCCATTCTGGATGCCATCCGGCGCTATTCCTGGCCGGGGAACATCCGCGAACTCATGTCGGTCATGGAAAGCTACCTTGTCCTGCTCGGGGACAACAGTTCCAGCCTCGCCTGTTTTGAGGAGATATTCCGCCATCGCAACCAGTTCTTCGACAAGGCCCCGCAGGGGGGGACGCTGGGGGAACAGCTTGCCGCGTACCGTCTGGAGATTGTCCGCAAGGAGATGCGGCGCTGTGCGGGCGACCGCAGAAAAGCGGCCAGGGCTTTGGGAATCAGTTACAGCAGCCTGAGGCGGGTTCTCGAAGCGGACGCCGCGAAGGACGTATCCGTTCAGGATTGAAGCCGGAGGGGTATCGGGAGGATGCCCTTCGGGCGCCACGGACGCCGGCCTCTCAGCTCCACCGTGTTGTTTACGGTTCCCAAACGACAATGAAAATACAGGAGGCCGTCCCATCACAGGAACGGCCTCTTCCGTTCCTCGAATCGGGCGGGCCATGCCGGTTGGTCCCGCCGAAAGCCCGCGCGCCTACAAGACCATCGGGCCGACGAGCCAGCACAGGCCGAAGGTGATCACCGTGACGATGGTCGTATTGAGGAATCCGCTGATGATGAAGTCCTTCGGCTGCGCGTAGCCTTCGCTTCCCGCGATGACCGCCGCGACGGGGACGGAGGAGAAGGGGAACATGGTGGTCAGGTTGCTGACGAAGCCGACGGAGATGCATGCGAGCAGGGGATCGAATCCGTAAATCCCGGCAAGGCCCGCCGTAATGGGCAGCATGAGCGGGATGACCGCCAGGCTCATGATGATCTGTGAGAAGAACCCGGTGATGAAGACCAGTGCGAACCAGACCAGCAAGCCGTGGATGTCGCCCAGAAGCATCTGGATGCACTGGGCCATCCACTTGTCCACGCCGCCCTTGAGGAGCACCTGCCCAAAGGCGATGGCCCCGATCTGCAGCACGATGATGCCCCACCCGATGTTGCGGACGGCCTGATCCCAGTTCATGGCGAAGATGAGCCTGCCGGATTCGCGGTCCCGGCGGATGGGCACGAGGAAGGCGGAAGCGCCCATGAGCACGGCGATCACCGGGGCTGTCATCATCCGCGCTTCCTCTTCCAGCCCGAGCGCGGAAAAAATCTGCGGCCCGGAGCACCAGAGCGCCAGCGCGACCACCATGATCCAGATGGCGGCGTGCTCGTGGGCCGAGACCGGGCCAAGGGCCTCAATCTTCTTCTTGAGGTAGTCTTCCGGCATGGAAAAGCCTTTCCCGGCCTTGCCCACGGGGAACAGGAGCGCCGTGATGGCGAAACAGGCGAACAGGGTGACGAAAACCAGAGGCATACCGAGGGCCGACCATTCCCAGAACGTGATGTCGTGCCCGAGGACGGTCGCCACGATGGCTATGACCACGATATTCGGCGCGCCTCCGAGGGGCGTGCCCACGCCGCCGAGGGCCGGTGCGATGGCCGAGAGCGTGCACAGGGAACGCATCATGTTGTTGTCGGGCGCGAGGTTGCAGGACTTCCCGATGGCTACAGCAATGGAAATGAACAGGATGGTCAGGGGGATGTTGGGGGCTATGGCCGACATGACGCCCGCCCCGAAAGTGAAGATGAGGACCATACGGACGGGGTTGCCCCTGACGAAGGGCAGGTTGAAGCACCAGTAGGCATAGCGCTCGATCAGGTTGCTTTCCTTCCAGACGCCCACGATGATGGTCGCACCGAAGATCAGCATCATGGCCGGATGCCCGATGGTGGCGAAAACCTTGTCCGGGGCCATGACGCCGAGGAAACCGAAGATCGGAACGGCCATGAGCGAGGTGACCGGCAGCGGCAAGACTTCCGTCATCCACCAGAGCATGAGCCAGGCGCACCCGGCGAGGCAGACCATGCCGTCGGGGTTCATCCCCTCAAGCGGGGGAAGGTCTTTCAGAGAGAAGCAGAGAAGCGGGCCAAGGGCGAAGAAGGCGATCTGCCTACAGAGTGCGGGAGTGGCTGGGGCGGACATGGCGGCTCCAAGGGTATGATTGCGGAGGGGCGGGAAGGCTCGGCGTGGGGGAGGCTTTTGCCGTGCGGGGAACGCCGCCGGGGCGTTCCCCGTTTTTTCGGAGCTAGCGGGAAACCGGCTGGCGGATGGGGCGCCAGCGGGCGACGACCTCATCGCCTTCAAGGCCCACGGTGAGGAACTTGTCCGCAAGGAGCGGGTTGGTGAAGGGGAAGTCGGAACGGACATGGTTGGCGCGGGTTTCCTGCCTCGCCAGCGCGGCGTTCATGATCGCTTCGCCGCAGTCCATGAGATCGAGCACTTCGGCGGCCCGCATGAGCGTATGCGAACACGTCGCGCCCATCTGCCGTTCCGCGGAATGGCGGAGCTGCTTCAGGTAATCCCGTCCGGCGTTGAGCAGCGTTTCGGAACGCACCTTGGCTGGCCCGGCGGGGGCGTAGTCGCTCATGATTTGTTGCAGGGCCATGTTCGCGTCCTTCCAGTCCGCGCCTTCGGGGCGATCCATGAACGAGGAAAGCAGCTCCATGCGCTTCCTGATGGATTCGGTTTCCTCGGCGGGCTGGAAATCGACCGTGGCGGCCTGTGCCGCGGCGGCCATTCCGCCTTCCCATCCGAGATAGGCCGCCAGCGCGATGCCACAGCCGCCGTTGCCCACGAGATCGCCCGCCGCGAAAAGGCCGGGTACGGAAGTTTCGCCCTCGTCGGAAACGTCGAGCCCGCGCCCGTGGAGGATCGGCTCGTAGCGCATGAATTCCACGCCGTGCTTCTGCGGATCGATCCCTTCCTTTTCCATGTAGGTGAGCAGGGCGGTCAGGCCTTCGCCGGTCATGGCCCAGCGCATGTACGCCATTTGCTCGTCTGTGGCGTCGGAGCAATCCATGTAGGCGGGGCCGGTGCCCTTGCGCATCACGTCTTCAAAGACGGAATTCCAGATGTCGCTGGTCACGTCCCCGTACTGCGGATCGGACTTGGTGGCGAAGGGGCCGATGGGCTTGCCGTCGGGATAGCGGTAGACGCCGATCCACGTCGCCTTGCCGCAGCGCTGCAAATACTTGGGGCCCGCATGGGTGTAGGGGAATTCCATGTTGACCATGCGCGCGCCCACGCGCCAGCCGAGGCCCTGTCCGCCCGCGCAGTTGGGGCAGTGCCCCGTATTGAACATGAAGCCCGGCGTGGACGCGTTCATGTACAGGCGGTGCGTGAGTCCTGTGGCGAGCAGGACGGTTTTGGCCCGGACCGGGACAAAGGCGGGCTGTTCCGTGCTGATGTCCACGGCGAGCGCCCCGGCGATGCGGTCGCCGACGCGGGCAAGTTCCACCACGGGATGATGGTTGTAGAACTTCACGCCGGCTGCCTTGGCCTCGCGGACAAGCACCTTCTTCTGGTCGGAGCCGTCATACTTCAGGAACGCGCGGGGCTTGCCGGGCAGGGCGTGCCCCTTGCATTCCCAGTCTCCGGTCGGGCGCATGTTCACGCCCCAAGCATCCCACATCTGCACCAGCTCAAAACTCTTTTCCAGAAATTTGTGCATGAGGCTCGGTTCCTTGAGCTGGCCCACGAGGCTCTGCATGGTTTCCTTGAATACGGGCTCGATGTCGTCGCCGTGATAGGAAGGGATATAGCAGTTGAAGTGATCGTTGCCGGTCGCACCGGAACCGCTGCGGCGCGCATGGCACTTTTCCATGATGACGACGTTCTTGCATCCGGCCTTGCCCGCCGCGATGCCCGCCATGAGGCCGCCGATGCCGCCGCCGACGATGAGGAGATCCGTTTCGATTACAGGCTTGACGGGGATCATGACTTGACCTCCTTGGTGGTGAGGGTGGACGCGTCGACATGCATGAGGCCGTACGACAGGGGGATGCGCAGGGAAATAGCCCCGACGGGACAGTCGAGCACGCAAGAGTCGCAATGCCAGCATTCTTCGGGGAACTTGATGCGGGGGAATTTGTCGACGCTGCGGTCAAAGACGAAAAGGTTCGAATTGCAGATTTCGGCACAAGTGCCGCATCCGGTACACTTCTCCCGGTCGATCAGCGGAGGCATAGGAAAACTCCTTTGTGGAATGTTTTGCATATATCGCAGTACGATAACTGCTCTTTACGGATGATTCGATTCTGATAAAGCAATGACCGTGCCGTTATTTTGTATAAAAAAGAACAATGGGTTAAAAAGGGTGCGCCTTCATTTTTATTGTATTTCGCAATAAATAATGTTAGCGAAATGCAATATAAAGGGCATTCGCTTCAAAAACAGAGCGTGGGGGTGGATATGGGCATGTCAGAACAAAAAGACAGTTCTTTTCAGATGATGGAAGGAAAGGGATCAATGGATTTTTTTGATTCCGGCGGGCTGTCGTGCCGGTTGCTCTATCGGACGAGCGGGCTGGACGGCTCGATCCATCTGCTCCTTCAGCTTGTACGGGAAATATTTCCCATTATCAGGCTGAATATTGTGAGCGGTTCCTCTGATCTGCGGGTCTTCGTACCCATTGCGGACACCTTGCCCAACGGCCTGACCCGGGTGCGTGAAGCCGGGAAGGGCCGGAAGAGCTATCCCATCATCGCGCATGGGAGCGATCTTTCGAAGCCGCTCCTCTTGAACGATCTCGAATCGTTCAAGCGGGAAGCGCTGAAGATAGATCCGTCCGTTACCGAGCTGCCGTTCTATTCCCATGCGGCGCTGCTGCGCCTTCCGCTGTTCGCGCGCGGATCGTTCACATTCCTGATCAACTTCTGGTCCAATGAAAAAAACAGTTTCAAAGAAGAGGATATAGAGCCGTTAAGCCGCCTCATCGCCCCGCTTGCGGAGGAGCTTGCCGCTGCCTTTACGGATATCCCGATCGCAGTGGGGGAGGTTCAGGAACGGCTCACGGGCTACGAGCGGATACGGCAGTGCGCGGGGCTGGCCGCCTTGCGGCAGGGTATCGAGAAAGTCGCCCCCACACGGACCACCGTACTCGTGACCGGGGAAACCGGCTCCGGCAAAGAGCTTGTTGCGGAGGCCATCCATGAGCTTTCGGGCAGGAGCGGGGGGCCGCTTGTGCGGGTGAATTGCGGCTCCATCGCTCCCACACTGCTGGAGAGCGAACTTTTCGGCTATGAAAAAGGGGCGTTCACCGGGGCGCAATCCCGGCGGAGCGGCTATTTCGAGTGTGCCAACGGGGGAACCCTCTTTCTCGACGAAATCGGCGAGCTGCCGCTGACGGCGCAGGTACAGCTCCTCAGGGTACTGGATCGCAAGATCATCCAGCGTGTGGGCGATCCGCGCGCCATTCCCGTCGATGTGCGTGTCGTCGCCGCTACGAACCGCGACCTTGAAGAGATGGTGGAGAAGGGGACGTTCCGCCGGGATCTGTATTACCGCCTGTCGGTATACCCGCTCAGCATTCCGCCGCTCCGAGAGCGCAAGGTGGATATCCTTCCGCTCGTCCGGCACTTCATCGCCGCGAAGACGCAGGAAATGGGCACGACGATGCCCCCGGAGCCCGGCCAGGCCGAACTGGACAAACTGTACGGCTACGACTGGCCCGGCAATGTCAGGGAGCTGGAACACGAAGTGGAGCGGGCGCTTATCGACAGCCGTTCCGGGTCGGTGATGCGCCCCCTTGTTTTTGGCGTAAAGCGGAAACGGCGCAAACCAACGTCGCTCTTTGAGGAGCTCGGCTGGCCTACGCTTGCAGAACTGGAAAGGCGCTACCTTGAGGCCGTGCTCGAAAAGACGGATGGAAAACTGACCGGAAAGGGCGGGGCATCAAC
>OGPD01001968.1_pt1 | contig 14117 bp, 10 predicted proteins | sample 1552861 | NCBI WGS metagenome assembly OGPD01 (sample SAMEA2580280, study PRJEB22360) | human gut metagenome | biome: human gut; feature: human-associated habitat; material: faeces | place: Denmark | collected 2008/2010
TACTCCCGCCGCACCGACGAGGCAAGCTCTCCGGCACGTCCCAGCATCGAGGTCTCGAACGCATCGAATCCCCGGGCAAGGTAATAGATCGCCTCGGCCAGCCGGATGTCGTCCTCGCGCTGGCCGAACACCGACCTCAGGCGGTCGACCGCAGCCCCGCCCTTGGGCGACCCGGTGTTGCAGTAGCCCAGAAATCCCCAGTACCGCTGCCAGTAATCGTCGGTCAACTCCTCTTCATAGGCCTTCACCGACTCCTCCGGGCAGACGACCGCCCGCGCGAGGAAATACCAGTAGTCGGCCTCGTAGTTCGACGAATTTTCGTGCAGCACGGTGAGGGCTTCGAGGCTTTTCTGCGCCGGTTCGGGCTCCGTCGCCGTGATCAGGCGCGACACGGCCGCTTCCAGTTCGGCACGCTGCACGGAGGTGAGCTCGGCAGATTTCCCGGCGGGCTTTTGCAGCCGCGCCCTGAGGATCGAAGCCTGCGTCGCGGCGTCTATCTGCAACCGCTGCGCTTCGGCATCCAACTGCTGCTTGCACGCCGCATCGAGCGGCCCGGCCCCCGTCGTCCGCACGACGAACGCACGGTACTCCTCGCGCGCCTGCTGCTCGCAGTTCTCGCAGCGCTTCGACGCCTCGACATAATATTCCAACGCCACCTGCTTGCCGCACTTCGGGCACACGACACTGTGGTCTAAGTAGATACGCTTTCCGGAAACCGCACACACGATCGTCGTGTGCGAATGATCCTCGGTGATGTTGTTGTGGATCGTGATATTCGACGCCTCGTATTTCTCCTGCTTGCCGATGATCGTACTTTCATTGATCAGGTTCTTATCGCCGCCGAGCGGCGCGGCTTCCGGCTCCTCGGCCGCCGACGTGCGTTCCACCTGCACCGCAGCGCAGTCGCAACCGCACTTGTGGCAGAAGCGGGCTGTATCGGCGAGTTTATCGTAACCGCACTTGGGACATGTTTTCATGCTTGTTCGTTGTTTTCTTCGGTTTCACTATCAGCCTCATCCCCGGCAACGGCCTGCTCGACCGCCGAGGCGACCAGCCACCCGTGGCTCATGGTTCCCGTAACGACGACCTCCTGCCGGTCGAACGGCACGAAATAGGGGTCGTCGACCGGCACCGCGCCTTCGCGGCAGAGCTTCACGACGCTCATGTCGTCGTCACGCACCAGAAAGGCATAATGCCCTTCGGATTTCGACCCGGCATTCTGCAACCGGATCAGTATTACTCCCTGGTATCTCTCCATGGCCGTGCTCATTTGAGATCCCGCCCGCAGTTGGCGCAGAAACGCACGCCCTGCACGGCTACCGTACCGCAGTCGGGACATACCCGCCCGATGGACTGGGGAGCCTGCGCCTGGGGCTTCGCGGCCGCCTGCTGGTTGTTGCGCGTCGCATATTCGAGGGCACTGTCCTGCGTCTTGTCCACGCGGTCTTCCTGGCGTTCCATCCGTTCGCGGTAACGGTCGCGTTCGGCATCCTTGTTCTGGACGATGTGCCCGGTCATGGTCGTGGCCATATCCTTCATCTCGCGCATCATCTCCAACATACGGTCTTCGTGGCGCTGCGAATCGGCGATACGGGCATCGGCGGCCTGCTGCACCTGTTCGGCGTTCTTTCCCGCCGAGAACGACTCGGCGAACTTCACCGCGGCCTGCGAATCGAGGTTCTCGCCCGCAGCCACGGCCATCAGCTGCTCGGCCGTCATCCGCGCCTTCTTGTCGAGGGCTTCCTGCTTCAGGCGCTCCATCTCGCGCTCGTGATCCAAATCCATCTTCTTGTCCTCGCGGTTGAGCTCCTTGACCTTGCGCAGGCGTTCGATCTGGGCATCCATCTCGGCATTGTCCAGTTCCATCTCCGACTGGCGGTCTGCCCGCTGCAGCTCGCGCTCCCGGGCGCGGCGTTCGTCGGAATACTCGTCCTCGCGCTTGCGATGCGCGAGCGTCAGCTCCTGCAACTCCAGCCCCTGGCGCATCTGCTCCACGGCGACCTGCCCTTCGCCCGCCGTGCGGACTTTCTCGAACTCGATCTGGTCGCGCAGCTGCATGAGCTTGATCGCCTCGCCCCGGCGGTAACGGCGCTCGGCGACGTCGATGCGCAGGTTGTCGACATCCTCTTCGCGCAGCAGCCCGGTCTTTTCGATGTCGGCCAGTGCAGCCTCCACCTCGTCCTCGCTGCGGGCATCGCGGATCCGTTTCTCGCGCGAAAGCACGGTGTAGAACTTATCCAGCTCGTCGTCGGCCAGCAGGCGGTCTTTATTGACCTGCTGCAACCCCTCATAGAGCTGCATGTCGCTGCGTGCATCGGCAATAGCCTGCGAATTGGTCTCCGCAGCCAGGCGGTTGCGGAAATCGTTGGTGCGGCGCAGGTAGTCGAGTTCCTGCTCCGAAAGGTAAAGTTCGCGGCTCAGGCTGCGCAGGCGTTCCAGGTCTTCGTTCGAAGCCACCACTTCGGCCACGCGCTCCAGCGCAAGGCCGTAGAACTGGTCGCCGGAAGCGGCAATCCTGGCCGCGATCGCCTCGGCGACCTCCGCCGGGATCGACGTGCCTTCGACCTGGCGATCCTGCATCACGGCCTGCACGGCATTCTGCATTACGGGCTGCAACTTCTCCGCAATCCTGCGGGTCGTGGCGACGGGCTCGTCCGTCAGGAAATATTCGGCGAAACGATTGAAATCTGCGATACGGAAAATCACGCGCAGGCCGACCTGCAAGTCCAGCAGTTTCGTGCGCACGGACATCGGCCTGAACTCGGCCATATCCTCGGCCGTTCCCGAACCGAATACCAGCGAGAAACTCTTGTCGAGCTTGAGCAGCAGCGAGAAAGCCTCGTGCCGTTTCATGCTCTCGATCACGGCATCGAGCGAGCGCTGCCGTTCGGGAGCGTCCTTGTCGTCGAACTTGTCCTTCACGCGGCGTCCCAGCAGGGCGTTTATCAGGAAACGGCCGCTGCCGGCCATCAGCCCCGCAGCCCCGCCCGTACGGCTTTCGAGTACGCGCTTGAGCTCGTCGGGGTCTACGAAATCGTAGATGCCCCCGTGGATTTCGGCCAGCACCTTGCCGTTGGCCTTGATATACGCCGTCGTGCCGTCGTTTACGATCAGCCCCTGCGCCGAATCGTAGCGGATAAACTCCGATTCATTGACCCGGCAGGCGACTTCGCCTTTCTGGATATTCCAGAAAATCTTCTGTTTCACCGTGGCGAGCTCACCGCCTCCGGCAGCCTGCCCGTCCGGCGCCTGGGACGCCTGTGCAGCGGCGGGTTCGACCGCAGCGCCGCACGTCGTGCAGAACCTTGCGTCGGGCAGCATCGGGGCATTGCATTTCGGGCACACGGGGCCTGCGGGCGCAGCGGCGACGGGCGTACCGCACGTCGTGCAGAACTTCGCATCCTCCAGGAGTTCGGAATTACAATTCTGGCATTTCATAGTAGTCGTTCTATTTGGTTGATATGATTGATTTCACGTTTCCGTTCAGGTCGGCGGTCGCCGTATGGCAGCTCTTTATGGTACCGTCCGTCTGCAGGTAATTGAAGGCATAAAACTCGTCTCCGTTGCCGTATTTCATGCGGGTGACGGTCGACAGGCTGCGCGGTTCGACCCCCAGCTGTTCGTACAATTGCCGGTCGACAGCGGCGCGGATCAGCGACAGGTTGCGGTCGACGGCGCTGCGCACCCGGTCGAGCAACGAGGCCGGAGCGGCTTCATAGACGCACTTGCGTTCGACGACCGCGTTGACTGCGCCTTTCGCCAGCGCCTTGACCGCCCGGGGATGCGCCTTCGCCCCCTCCCGGCGCACGCCCACATGCAGGAACGGATCGCCGAAAAGGTTGAACTCGACGATCGTAAGTGCCTGGTGGGGCGTAAAGTAACCGTCGTTATAATCGAAGAAGCTCTGCCGTGCCATGTAGAATGCCTCGCCGGCCGTATACCCCTCGAGCAATTTGGCCATATAGACGTTCGTCAGGCGGTCGGCATTGTCCAGGTCGGCTGCTGAACTGCTCTTCGAAGCACCCCACGCGATGCGCGACGACCCCAGGTAGAGCAGCGTCATGTCGCCCATCGCCGCGAGCAGCATCGTCTCGCCGCGGCCGGAATCCTGGAATTTTCCGCCATAGCACGCCTCGGTCACCACCACGTTCGGTTTCTCGGCGGACGCCAGCTGCCGGGGCGTGACTGCCTCGTAACATTGCTGCTGGTAGGAAGCATAGAAACTGCATGCGGTCGGGGCATCGCTGCCGTGCAGGTTGAAATAGTAAAAGTCCGCACCCCGGTCGAAAACCTTGTCGACGATCGAACGCTCGACGCAGGGGCTGACAAAAAGGTTCTGCGTATAGATACGCTCATCGAGCCGCACGTCGCCCCGGAAGAGTCGATTGCGGCGGAAAGGCTCGCTGACCGAAGCCGAGGCCGAAAGCCACGTGAGGTCGGTCTGCCCGTAAGCCCTGCCCACGGCCATCGAACCGGGGGCTTTGGCCGCGCGGCGCAGGTATCCGGCCAGGTCGTCCAGCGACGCGTCATGCGCCAGCGGCAGGCGTCCCGTATGGAAATATTGTTCGTACTGGAAAATTTCGGCCGTCCCCAGCATGGGGTAAGTCCGCTCGCCCAGCAGGTAGGCATAAGGGATATCGGAGTCGATGTCCGTATCGCTGTAATCGGGATCGGAGATATACTGCGGCAGGACGGGCATGGGAATGACATCGGCGCCTCCGACGATGAACAGGTAGTTGGTTTCATCGTCGGCCGTGCTGCGCCCGAAACGGTAATAGTCCGCCAGCAGGTAACCGTGTTCGACCCACGAATCGGCCGGTGAAAGCGCCACGGCGCGGTTGCGCCCGGCCTCGGGGTTGAGGAAAACATAGTCGCCGGCATCGACGATGCGGTAACGGATGGCGCCGATGCTTCGGCATAGGCGGCGAGCAACTTGCGCACCGCCGCGGCATCGGTTCCGAATTTGCGGGCCAGAGCCTGCAGGTTGGTGAAGATGACACCCTCGGCCATAGGCCCCGCCGGCTCCTTCGAGCCCGCGGCTGCGCAGCTTCCGGCCCGGGCGTCTGCCCGGGCGCTTGCGGCGGATGCCACCCCGCATCCCGAGGGGATTCCGGCGCCATGCGTGGCCAAAGCCGCCGGGGTATCGCCCGCAGCCCGGACAGCCGGGGCAACGGGTGCCGCATCTGCCGCCGGGGATGCCGTCACCGGACGGGCGGGGAGCCTGGTGCCGCATCCCCCGCAGAAAAGGTCGTTATCACCGCATTTCTTTCCACAATTGGGACAAAACATCGCGAATCGGTTTTAAAGGGTTAATCAATCCGGACGACTTGGGCCGGCGTACGCTTCAGGTCGGGCATCGCCTCGCCCACGCCGGCACCGATATAGGTCGCATCGCAGATTACATAGCGTTTGTTGCCGAGCTGCATGTAGTCGCCCTTCACCTCACCTTTGAAGCATACCGCCGTGGCGATATGCGCCGGATAATAGAGCAGCACGACATCCAGCCCCAGCAGATCCTTGACCAGCCGCGCAAAGAGGATCGAACGGTCTTCGCAATCGCTGTACGGATAGTAGTACATCTCCTCGGCGAAGAGTGTCCGCTCGACGCCGAACTGCGCTTCGTCGGTTTTGTAGGGGAAGGCCCTGTGCAGGTAGTGCAGCAGCAGTTCCGCCGCCTCGCGTTCGCCCTTCCCGGCCACTGCGGCGCGCAGCGGGGGATAGAGTTGTCCGCGCACCGGGGCGGTAAGCGCCGTGGCCGCATAGACGCTCCAGTGACAGGGCGGATAATTCGTATAGAAATCCATCAGGTTGCGGTTTACCGTCACCGTCGTCGAAACCACGCCGTCGAAATTGCGGACGGCGGGCGCCGCGGGTTTCTGCGCGAAGAGGGGCGGCGCGGGCATCGCCAGCGACAAAGGCCGCTCCCCGGGGATCGTGAAATTGCAGATATTGTACGACGCGGCCCGCGGGACATCGTCCAGGATATAAAATACCTGGCCGTCGATATTGAAATAGGGACGGGCATAGACCTGCCCGTCGGTGGCCAGCAACAGAAACAGCCGGCCGTCGCCGCGCGCCATGCGCACTTTATAGCCCGCCTCGGCCATCAGGAACGATTGCAGGACGACCGATTCGTTCGTTTTGGGGCCGCAGAATCCGTCGGCGAGTGTCCGCACAAGGTCGTAATAGCCCCAGTCGTTGAGCCCCAGCGCCTTTTTCAGCGCCACGCACTCCGCCGCCACGGCATCGTATGAACCTCGCGAAACGCCTTCCCAGGCATTGGCCACGCTGTTCTCCTGCACCGAGGCGAGGTTGAAGCGGTGTTTCGCAGCCAGCGATACGGAACAGCCCGTGCCGTAGAACGTGAACTTGAAGGGACGCGAAACGTCCACCGCCGGAGCCGCGTCGTCCGTCCCCGCGGCGGGTTTCCGCCCCTGCTGCACACCGTTATCCCCGTCCCCCTTTCCCGCGGCGGGTTTGCCGGGAAGCACAGGTGTTTCCGCAATTCCGGGCGCATCGGGCATCTCCGGAGCCGGCTCGGGCAGGTCGACCACCTTGTCGTAAGGCATCCTGTCCTGCGTCGGCACAGAGGGCGCATCCGGGTGTTTCATAACGGGGATGTCGGGTTCCCGGCGTTCGGGCACAGGTACCGGAGCCTCGGCGCGGAAAGCCTCCCAGCGCTTGCGCATGAAGTCGGCGCACGCCTTGCGGTAGTTGTCCCGGAATTCGGTATAGGCCTGCCTGCGGCGCGCCTGGTATTCCAGCAACGCCTCCCGGCGGGACTGCGCCGGCAGGGGAAGCACGAAAAGCAGCGACAGCAACAGGGTCAGATAGCGTTTCATAGGCGGAGCGGTTACGGGTAAAAGACGGCGGCTTCCCTCGGACGAGGGGAGCGCCGTCTCTCGATTGGACATGGTGCCGGCCAACAGGGCTACTGCTGCGAGAAAGCAGCCATCTGCTCCTCGAAGATCTTTTTGAACTGGGCGCGGTCGAATTCCAGGTTGAGTTTGGCATCCTTGGCGATCGCATCCTCGATGGCTGCCTCCAGGGCAGCCTTGGGAAGCTGCATGCAGACATAGTAACGGAACGAGCCGTTGTCCTGGCGGAACATCTTCTCCTCGACGACCTGCACGTCGCGCAACTGCTGGCCGACGGCCGTGTAAGCCAGTTCCTGATACTGCGACTTGTGCTCGGCGGAAACGCCCGTATCCTGGTTCTTCACATAGTTCTCGATGACGAGCTTCACATCGGCCTGGATGGCCGCGGCAAGATCCTGGCGGCAATTCTGCATGGCGATCTTCTGCGCCGTACTGCGCTCGGTGCTCACGCCGTTCTGCACGGCACGGTAATATTCGGCATTGCTGCGGTACTGTGCGCCGCTGAGCGGAATAGCCTCTTCGACCATGCCCGCAGGGGCAGCGGGCCCGGAGGCCTTTTTCGACGAACTGCACGACACGGCGCCGGCAGCGAGCAGGAGAGCGATAGCTCCAATAAGGGTTCTTTTCATCTTTCGGATTATTTGGTTGTAAGTTTATAGTGCAATGTAAAATCGGCTTCGGAGGCCTTCCCGTCGGCGGGATTCCCAAATCCGATGCTTCCCCTGAGTACGTCCACCCCGTCGGTTGCGGGGCTTATCGAGCCTTGCGCCTCGAACGTTACGCTGCAATCGCCCCCGGCGAGCTGCGAGGGTTCGATCCTTTCAGCCACGATCCGGGCCCCGTCGGCCGGGTTGAACAGCACGATCCGCCGCACCTCGGCCGCCGTCCCGCTTACGCGCAGCTGCATCGTCCCGCGGATCACCCCGCCGGACTGTTCGATCCTGAGCGTGCCCTTGGGCCGGACTGAAACGGCGTCCCCGGCCGGATTGAAAAAGATCGTCTGCGACACGCGCGCACCGCCGAACAGGTAGAGCACTTCGATCTTGTTGATATCGGTCGGCGAAGCATACTGCGGATCATAGGAGAGCAGGTAGCGGCCGTCGCCATAGGGCTTGACGGCCATCTCCAGCACCGATTCGCTTTTCAGGCGCGGCTGCACGGCGGTCGTGGCCGGACGGCCGTCGAGCCGCAGGGAATAGACGCACTCGCCCGGCGCCTCGGACTCCACCTCGATCGACACGGCATGGTACAGTGCCCGGTAATTGCGCCGCAGGGTCTCGACATCGCCCTTGCGGGTGGCGTCGAAGAAATAGTCGTACAACCCGTCCAGCTCGTTTACCGCCAGCTGGATACGGTCTATGTCCGTAATCGTGCCCAGTTCGCGCCGCAGCCGTTCATACTCGGCCTGCTTGGCGTCGTCGATGGCCACGAAAGCCTCGATCAGCTGCCGCCGTGTCTGCTCCGGGAAGGGGTACAGCACCGAATATTCATAGCGGTAGGTCTTGGTCTTCTTGCTGTATATCCGCTCCCAGTAGACCGCCTCGGCGTTCGAGAGGGTGATGTTGTTCAGGTAGGGCAGCTGTCCGGCCTCGGTCATCAGCGCCGACGAATAGTCGCTCATCGCCGTGACCAGCTGGTCGCGCGTGATCTGGCGCGTCGCCATCTTCTCGACGGACGAGACATTCACGGCCACGGCATTGACGATATACTGCCGGATCGAGGCCATGCATTTCCCCGAGGCGGCGGCAAGGGTCTCCCCCACTTCTGTCACCGCAAAATGCGACCGGTCGGAACTGCCGATCCATGCCGGCTTCCGTTTGCTGCTCGCCTCGACGACCTTGTCCTTCTGGGCAAAAGCCGCCGTCGAGATGCAGAGTGCCGCCAAAAGCAGCGAAATAGATAATAAACGCTTCATCGGGTCACTTCGTTAGGGATTTAACCTTTTGCGTATCGGAATCGTAGCGCAGCGACACTTTGCCGGCAAAGGCGTCGAGCGCAACAGCATCCTTCTCCGCCTTATAATGGCCGGCGATCAGCATGGCGCAATCGGCATCCCCGACCTTGCCCTGGCAATGGGCGAAGAAAAAATCCTCGGCCGCAGCGCCCTGCCCGTCGGCGAGCATGGCACGCACGACGGCGATCCGCAGGTCTTTGCCCGCATATTCGTCGTCGCCGGCCGTGTCGGCGTAGCTGTCGCGCAACCTGACCCACTCGGGCTGCGCCGCATAGGCGGCCTGGGCCTCGCGGGCCGCATGGTTGCGCACGGCCAATGCCCCGGCACCCGCAGAGCAGCAAATCAGCACGACGGCCGCAATGACCGTCACCTTGCGGCGGTTTTGCGCATGCGCCGACGCCTGCCGTGCAAGGGCGTCATCCAGCCGCAGCTGCATGGCATCGAGCCGGGCCAGCACCTCGGCATCTCCGGCAAACCGCTCCCGCACGGAAGCGGCATCCTCGGCAAAGACCCGCGCGGCGGCCCTTACGACCACTTCGCCGGCACTCAACCGCAGTTTCCCCTGCATACGGGCAAGCAGCGACACGACCAGCGGCACCAGCGCGACGGCGGCCAGCAGGTAGAAGATATTGGCGCCCGTAGCGACCCCGGCGAGCAGGCAAAATACCAGCGCCGCAGCGCACAGCGCAGGGAGCATCTTACGGGCCGTATCGCCCAGGGCGGGCAGCGGCACGGCATCCAGCCCGGCAAGCCCCTCTTCGAGGCTCGCGAGCATCAGCCGGGAATCCGCCCCCGCACCGGAGGCAATATCGTTGACGACGGCCTCGACGTAGTCGGCGCCGCAATCCGGGCATAGGTGCTGCGAATCCTCCATTCTATTTCCGCAGACAGGACAGGTTTTCATCGTACTTCCAGATTAATCAGACAATCGTTCGATCAGAGTCCGAAGAGCCATTCGCCCAGCGACTTGCCCTTCTTGGCAGAGGACTCGGCACGCTCGGCCTTGAGGCTCTGCGCCTCGACGGCAGCCTCCTGCTGCGTCCGCGCGCGCATTGCCTCGGCATCCATTTTCCGCAACTCCTGCTCCATCGCCGCGGCTTCGGCCGCCGCAGCCTGCGCATCGAGGCGGTTGAGGAACCGGATCACCTCGCCGTAGTTCGGGCTCACGGGGTTGCACGCACGGCACAACTCCAGCGCCCCGTCGATATCGCCCTGGCGCACCAGAATATCGGCCTGGGCAACAGCACGGGTCACCTCGCCGGCGAGCAGTTTGTCGTAGACCTGCACCTTGAGCTCCTCGACCGCCTCGTATTCGTCGACACTCTCGGGAATCACGGCCAGCGCCGCCATCGCATCCTCGTACTCCTCACGGGCGACGAGCGAGTTGACCTTGGCGAGTATCTTCGGCATCTGGCGCGTATAATAGTCGGCGATGCCCTGCTGCACGTCACCGATCAGCTTGGCGAAACGCGCGTCGTTGACGTTCACCTTGTTGATCAGCGACCGCATACAGGCTTCCATGCTTTTGCCGTTGGCCTGGAGCGATATGGTCTGGCTTCCGAAAACAGTATCTTCGAAAAGGTTTTTGACCGACAGGGTCAGGTCGGCACGCAGCACGTGCAGCGTGGTCATCCCCGTATCGACCGCCCCGTCGTCGGTGATCGTAAGCGTCGGCGTGACGACGAAAAGCCCCGCAGCATCGGCCATGCCGTTGCGGGTGATGATCTTGCTGATCTTGTTTTTGAGGGCCGCGGCATTGTTGTCGCCCAGCTGCGCGGCCGTCTCATCGTCGATATAGGCCGAGAGGTCGATTACGGCCTGGGCCCGGAGCGACAGCGCGGCCAGCACGAACGCCAGCGAGAACGATAGTTTACGAAGCAGATTCATGGTCTGTTGTTTAGTAGATGATTACGTCGATGGAATTACCCGTGATCGTACGCGACACGGAGAGGTTCAGCCCCTTGAGGTACTGGTAGAGCGCCAGCGCGAAATCATTGACGTCCGACTGCATACCGTCCTCCATGGAGTTGTCCACAAAAATATCGCTGAAGGCCAGCAGCGTGCTCGTGCGGCCCTGCGTATGGTACTTGCCGTTCTTGGCATGGCGCTTCACCCACGAAACGAGGATGTCCGACAACGGCATGATGTTGTTGATCTCGGTATCCATGTTGATGGCCGATCCGGGGTCGATCGTAAAGCGCACGGCCACGCTCTGCCCGGTCGAAATCTTGGTCGCCATGCGTGTGGATATCTGCTTCATGAAGTCGCCGACCATCGCCTGCGCCATCACGCCGCACAGCACGTCGGCCGTCGTGCGTTTGCGCCCCGAAATTTCGGATTTGGTGGCCAGCGTATTGCCCGTGGCGATCTCGATCGCCTGCAGGGTCAGCGACACGCGCACCCCGCCGTCGTTCACATCCTGGTTGATATCGACGCTCACCGAGACGTCGGCACCCGAGTTGATGAGGATCGCATCGTCGAGCGACATGCCGTCGCCCATGCGCACCTGATAGGTATTGGCGTTATTGAGCGACGTCAGCAGGTCTTTGGTCTCCACGCCCTGCTTGATGAAACCTTCGTTGACCTTCGAAATGGCCATGCGCATATCCGAATTGTCGCGGATGGCCTCTTCGTAGGACTGGCCGCTCTTGCGGAAAGGCACGACCATCACCGTCGGCATGGCGATCATCTCCTGGGTTTCGGAGAGCGCTATATCGGCGGCATTGCGCCCGATGATACCGTTGTTGACCAGGTCGCGCTCGAGCGATTCGGTGTAGAGGTCGATCGTCGCAAAGACCTGGATGTCCTTGGCGGCGGTCTTGTTGGTCTTGTCGGCGATGGTGCAGCTGCGGATGTAGTTGGCATAACGGGTCGTCCCGAGCAACTGTCCGACATACTGGGCCGCCCCGGCCGAGGGTTTGCTGCCCAACAGGGGTTTGTTGTCGTTCAGGCCGTCTATACCGTTATATAAATAAGTGTAGATCACCGATTTCTTAGCCATCTCGATCGCCTCCTTCTTCGTACGGGCGATCCCCGAACATTCCAGCGTAGCGATCTTTCCGGTCGTGCGTTTCAGGATGGCATCGGTCGTATAATTCTGTGCGGAGGCGGGAAAAAGCGCCGACAAGAGAACAACGATGACTGACAATACGGACTTCCTAAACATCTGATAAATATTTTAAGTTTGAACGGATAAAATCCCCGGGGTACCATCAGCGACACCCCGGAGATCGTTTCCAAAAGAATTATATGCGGTAAATTTATGCACCGACGAGCCCTTTGAGGAAACCGCCTGCCGCCGTCCCCTGCTTGTCGAGGATGACGACCAGTTTGTCGCCGTTGTTGAATTTCTCCTTGATGGCGTCCTCGCCCGAAGCGACCTGGCATTTGGTAACGCCTTCCATCACCTCGACAGCCACGATGGTGCCGATCTCCGACTTGGTTACCTTCGGGCCGATCTTACGCTCCAGGAACACCTTGAAACGGGTCTTTTTGGCAACGCCCATCTCCGTACCGCCCGAGATATAGAGCTCCTTGACACGGCCCTTCTTGTCAGCCTCGCCCAGCTCGAGGATATAGGTCTCGAACTTGAAATGCTTGTCCACGAACCCGACCATGCCCTTGCGGAGGTCTTTCATCGCGTCGTTGAATGCACCGTCCTTCGAATCGGCGTCGATACCCGAAACCGAGAGGTCTTCCGAACCGATCATGGCGCCGTCGGCAATGTTATATACCTTCAGCGAATAGGTCACCTCGGCCTTGTTGTACATCTTGCCGTCGATATCCGACTTGAACTGCGAGAACGAAACGTTGTTGGCCTGTCCGATGACAACCTTCCTGGCACCCAACGCCTTGTAGGCGGCTTCGCTTTCGGTCTTCCAGTTGGCATCGTTCACCACGTCCTCGACGTTACGGTCGGCATAGAGCTTCGACAGCGTACCGTCGGTCAGTGCGTCGACGATGTGGAAACGGCCGCGGTCGGCAAAACCCGACAGGACGGCCGCGCGGATGTTGTCACAGGCTGCCTGGCTGACAGCGGAGGTGTGCGTAAAGGGATTGATGATGACAGTCTCCTTCGAAGGATCGTCCTGGGCCGAGGCGCCCAGCGAAACAAGCACGGCCACAGCGGCCAAGACAGTTTTGAAACAGTTTTTCATATATATAACTAAGATTAAAAGGGTTAGGCAATCACACTCTTTATGACGGGACATGGCAGCCGCAGTCCCCCGCACCCGGGGACTAAGCAATACAAGTAAAATTAAAAAAAGGAAAGCGTGGTGCTGTAGCTATATTTCAGAGTGGGAAGGTTCTTGCAAAACCTCGAGAATAAAATAAGCAACAGTCCCACGCCTATATCCGTAAACGGATAAGACGCGGAGAAATGCTGGCTTATTCTCTTCTCAGTATTAATTTGCAAGATTTACCACTCGAGAATAAACTTACACTTTCCGTGTTAGTCAGTATGTATCACAAATATATAGAATATATTCGGAAAATACAACTTCAGCACCTCTTTTTCGGGACTGTTGCGACTCTAAATTACGACAAAAAATTCTAATTCGCTAACTTCAGGCCCAAAATGTGCCATACGAAGACCCGGCAACGGGCCTTCTCCGATTGCAGGCAGAATAAAGCGCGCACGCCCGAGCCAAGGGCTCCGGCAGCACACCCTACATCGTCATCGCCAACACCACGACCATCAGGGCAACGCACCACAGGGGCAGGTTGTGGCGCTCCCCGGACATCGCGGCATCCAGCGCACGGGAGCGCTCCAGATAAAGCAGGAAGAGGAACCACAGGGCGCCCCATACGACATTCCGGGCAATGCCCCGGATAAACATTTCGGTATCTCCGTACAGATGCGGGTCGTATCCGGAAAAGAGCAGCATGAGCAGCGCAACGAAATGCAACACCACACGCAGCCCGGCATACCAGCGGGCGAGCGACAACCCGTAGGGGCTCCGGCCGGCCAAGCCCCACAGCACGCAGACGGGCAGCGCCACACCGGCCGCAGTGATCAGGGAAAGTAAAGCCGTGCCGCCGCCCAGCCACCACGAGCCCGAAACGAGCTGCATGAGCAGACCGAACGCCCACTCCCCCAGCCGGGAAACGACATAAGCCCCCAACACCCACACCGGGCCGGACAACTCTGCAAGACGGGCTGAAAACTTGGATTCCATAAGGCACGAACTTTACGCCGGGAACAAAGATATAAAAAAAGGGAGACCCGTGAACTGCACCCCAAAAGTTGGACATAACTTTTGGGGTGTTTTATGAAGTACAGT
>OGPD01001977.1_pt1 | contig 14036 bp, 15 predicted proteins | sample 1552861 | NCBI WGS metagenome assembly OGPD01 (sample SAMEA2580280, study PRJEB22360) | human gut metagenome | biome: human gut; feature: human-associated habitat; material: faeces | place: Denmark | collected 2008/2010
CATTGTTGTCGACAGACTTTGCAAAAGTAGGCGCTACTGAGCTGCACGATATTTGCAATCGTCACCGAGATGTGACGAACAAGGCTGTTTCTTATCATCATTTCCTTTACGAGCTGTATCCTAAATTCCCCTATTATGCGTGGCGTGGGTTTGTCGCACAAAATTCGCAGGAGCTTGGAAACGCAATTCTCGGTGCGCTTTGGGAAGAGAAAAACAAGACCGTTCTCGGTCGTAGTGCAAGTGCTTTCGCCATGGAGAGACAACAAAATACACTTTCCTTTGCTGAGCTGAAAGAAATGTTCGTATATCACACCATTTCAGACTACCTTTCCCGTATTGGCTCAAACAAACGCTCCGGTACAATTCTTGAGTATGAGAATCAAGTCATCCAATATCGCGGAGCACCGGAAATCGGATATTATCGCACCGCTTACGCACTCTCAGGGTCGACAAAGCTGCTACTGGGCGGAGCGTTCTATTCGGATTTGAATGCACTGCTTCAAAAAGTGAATCATGAAATTGAAGCTGCCATTCGCGGTAAAAACAACGATTCCTTTATTAACTTTTATCATAGTATCTTTGACCCGTATTCCAGAAAGACAAATCCCGGATTTATTGCGTGGGCAGAAGCCATCGGGATCGGCGACAAGGTCACAAAGCTTCAAGCTGCACTGGGGAGGTTGGAAAAATGAGTGGACCGAAATTGAGTGCTTTTGAGCTGGAAGAACGTCGTAAGAAGGAGCTGGAGCGCAAGCAGCGGGAAATTGCAGCCGAAAACGCCAAATCCATGCATTGCATCCAAGAGGCACAGCGTTTGCTGAAAACGCTTGATCGTGAGCGTGGCTGTTTGTTGCAGCAGCAGCGAATGCTGGAAAGCTCGATGCTTTCCAATGGTGAAAAGCAGAGTATTCGCACAGCGATTGAGCGTCGGTTGAATATGCTGAACGATGTGGAACGTGCGCGCAAGCTCGTTCCTACCACGGTCGGATACAGCGAAACGCCGGAGGCGGCACGTGCGCAATATAGTACCATAAGTGAGAAATTGGGCAAATGCCGGTCGGCAAATGAGCGGTATACCGGTACCCGCGGCAATTATGAGGCTGCGCTTGCCCCACTTGCACAAAAGCTGTGCGATTCGGTTCGAGTCAACGGGTTTCCGCTGGAGCAAGCACTTTCCGAACTGCCCCCGAGGGTTGTAACGCAAGTTCTGGAGCGAGAAGAACAAGCTGATTTGAGTGAAGAAAAGGCAGAGCTGATTGCAAAAGCGCAAAAAATCATCGATAACGCAAATGCTTCGGAGACATTTCGGGAAGAAGCGAGAAATGCGATCGTTCGCATTGATTGTGCGGCAGACAAACGAGAATTGCATTCCGTGCGTTCCTTGATTCTTGACGAGATTGAGCGCAAGCTTGAAAAAATCGAGCCCTTGCTTGAAGGCTACCATGAACTTCTTAGCAGAAAAAATGCGCTCGCCGCTGCTTGCGGCAACGGGGAAATCGAATTGCCGGGTAGCTTTGACAGTAAGGAGGCTCTGCAAAACACAATGCAGCAGCTTAGAGCAGAGATCGAAGCAGAAGAACAGAAAGCCCTGCGGAAAGCCGAGCAACGTGAAATTGCGATGGCAATTGATTTGGCAATGAAAGAGCTTGGGTATCCGCTCTTGGGCGCGAAAAACGGTGGTTCCGATTCTCATGTGAAGATGAAGATTTTCCAATTTGACGAGCAGACTGGTTTGGAGGTTCGTCAAGATGTCATAGGGCAGATTCGGATCCGCGTCGTCGGCATGGCAAACGAGGAGAAGAAACCAACCGAGAAGGATGCGGACCTTCTCTTGACAGAACAACAAAAATTCTGTGGAGAATACGATAAGATCGTAAAGAAACTTCAAGAAAAAGGAGTCCGTCGTTCCAAGGAAATATGCCGAATGGAGCCTGACACACGACATGCTGCCTATGTCAATATGGTAGACTACGGCACTACTGCACCCGCAAAGCCATCCACCACAGCGACACCGGCGCAGCTTCATGTTGAAGCGAAAAAGGAAACGCAGAAACAGCAACGTAGAAGTACCAAAAAAGTGAACAAACAGGAGAAGTACCAAAAAGTGAGCAAACAGGAAAGGAGCGCACAGTAAATGGCTGAATTTAGAAGCAGAGCGAATCAAGGAATTATAACTGTTGCAGGGGACGACGAAGACATTTTGCTGTGCCCAAACTGTTTCTTTCCCAATAGCGGAACGGCACGAGAGTGCGTTGCCTGTAATTATACGCTTCAAAACGGCAATGTGCGTTGGTTGAGAGCCGGCTTCATCCGTCCTTGCAGCAACCCCAATTGTACGGCTTTTGTTTTTTCACGCGACACGCAGTGCCCAAAATGCGGGCATCCAATCGGGAACTCCAATCAAGCTCCTTCGGCAGAAGATACCAACGCTCCCACATCTGCTGAAATGCCGAGAGATGTTCTGATTTGCCCGGAATGCCATGCGGAGAATCCGCTTAACGCATCGCAATGCAGTATGTGTGACGCTCCTTTGCATAATACGGCAACTGCAAAATCCGGTGCAATGGTTCTTAATTTTCATAATCTGCGAACCGAAAGAGTGGTGCAACTGTCGCTTCCTGCAAATGGCACAATTATGATTGGCCGGGAAGGCTTGCTTTCCGGGCAGTTCCCGGCGGACGGAAGTCAGAGTAACGTGAGCAGAGTTCATATGTCTTTGCTTCAGCGTGACGGGAGAGTTTATATTCGTGACGAACGGAGCACGAACGGTACTTATGTGAATTATCGTGAAGTAACGCCGGGACGAGAGCTTCCCATTGAAAGCGGAAGTGTGATCGAGCTCGGGCCGAATGCCAGAGAAAACAGGTATTCGGAATACTTTGAACTTACTTATTGACTATGTATATTGATCAAATACTTTATCCGATTGAATCGCTCGGGCCGGGAAAACGAATGGCGATTTGGCTTGTCGGCTGTCACCGAGGCTGCAAAGGGTGCAGCAATCCGGAACTGTGGTCTACTGAAGGACACAGGGATGTTCCCGTTTCTGCTGTCCTGCAAACGATCCATGAGATTCATCAAGAAAACCAAATTGACGGTTTTACGATTACCGGCGGAGAGCCGATGGAGCAGGCAGAAGAACTTCTTGCATTGATTTTGGGCTTGCGCCAAATCAGCAGGGATATTTTGGTGTTTAGCGGATACCGCATTGAAGAACTTCTGAAACGCAAAGGCGCATTTTCGATGATTCTGGAGAACATCGCCGTTTTAGTTGATGGTGCTTATTGCGAAGAACTAAATGAGCAGCTTCCACTTCGTGGATCTTCCAATCAAAGAGTTCTGCTGATTGACACGACTTTTGCGGAACCCTATGCCGACTATTTGCGGCAGGAACACAGTCCGACCCAAAATATGTATTTTGACGGGGTGACCACATCTGTCGGCATCCATCGCAAAGAATTCCGAGACGAACTGAAACAAAAATTGCAAAAATATGGAGTAAGGAGTGTTGAAGATGGCTGAAAACAAATGGCGGGAAGAATTGGACATTTTCAGAAAGATCAAGCCTTGTATCGTACTGGAGGGAAATGTATTTGACCGCTTCCACTATGAAAAGGATCCGGCGCAGCGGATGCGCGAGCTTTCGAGCTATATTCTGCGGTTTTTGCCGGATACGATATCATCTCGTACTATGACGATGCCTCCGGTTTCTACGGAGATGGCTATGGAGATGACATTGCAAAATTCGAGGCACTTTGCCATAACGTCCCCAGCGTAAGAATCCAGAACGATCGGATTCCCTGCGCTTTTTCGGATGACAACTCATCCATCGGCGAAATCCTGAGCAGCGTCCTTGGTCAAACGCACCAGGCTGTTGCGGTGATCATGGATATGGCATCTCGATATATTGTATCTCCGGACAATATGTCAAAATGCGAAGTGAATGCATATGCCAACATGATGCGTGCACTGCGTCAGGCGCAAGACGTGCAAGTAAATGGAGATTACACGAAAAACATCGTGATACTCCTTGTAAATAAGGTCAATGACTTGCCGGTGTGGTTCTACTTGGACAATCCGGATGTGAAAACGATTCATGTTTCCACGCCGGACAGTAGCGAACGGATGGAGTTCATTTCCGGAGACAATCTGAGGAACTTCTTTGATTCTTCCGTTTGGAACGAGGACATTTCCTCTTTTGAAGGAGATGGACAAGCGCAACTGATTAAATTGCAGAAGCGGTTTGTCGGCCTGACAGAGGGCTTCACCTATTCCGATCTTGTAGGAATGCGAAAGCTCTGTATCAACGAAAAATATCGTATTGCACAGTTGCCCAGCGTCGCGGAGTTCTATCGCTATGGTGTGCGGGAAAACAAATGGGCGAAAATCAGCGGAAAAACGATTCGCAGCCTTGAAGACTCTCTGCATTCCCGTGTGTTGGGACAGGATCATGCAATCAGCAAGGTGATGCGCACCGTAAAGCGCAGCGTGGTGCTGAAAGGAAACGGCAACCGCCCTCGCGGTGTGCTCTTCTTTGCGGGTCCTACCGGAACCGGTAAAACCGAAACAGCGAAGGCTTTGGCTGAGTACATTTTCGGTGATGTAAGCTGCTGCATCCGCTTTGATATGTCGGAATATCGGCAGGATCACTCCGCTCTTAGGAGCGCCTCCCGGCTACATCGGCTATGAAGCAGGCGGTCAGCTCACAAACGCTGTTCGCAACAACCCGTTCTCTATCATCTTGTTCGACGAAATCGAAAAAGCACATCCGTCTATTTTGGATAAGTTTCTTCAGATCCTCGACGATGGCCGCTTGACGGATGGGCAAGGAAATACAGTCTATTTCTCCGAATCCATAATCATTTTCACGAGCAATAAGGGCATCATCGAAGAAGTCGAAGAAAGAAGCCCCAACGGAATTGTTCGCATAGTGAATCGGCAGTTGTTGGATCCGAAGAAGAATTCGACAAAAGAAGTCGAGGACGCGGTGACGGCCAGTATAAAGAACTATTTCAAGTTTACTCTTAGCCGCCCCGAAATCCTAAACCGGATCGGTGAAAATAACATCGTGGTATATGACTTCATCCGAGAAAAAATCGCAACTCAGATCTTGGATAAAGAAATCGGAGAGCAATTGAAAACACTTGAAAATGATCGCGAGGATCATATCGAGCTTGCTCCGGAAGCCAAGTTGTTCCTTCTTTCAAAAGCTACGGAAGATGCGACTCTTGAAAACGGAGGCCGCGGCATTAAGAATCTCGTCTTTTCCTCGTTGCTGACGCCGCTCGCTGCATATATCGCGGATAATGATATCTCAGAGGGAGCCAACATTCGTGTTAAGCGCATTCGCTACGACGGAAATGGCGATCCTGTAGTGGATGCAGAGGTGTTGAGATGAAAATCTATTGCAAAATGGAAATCGGGCGTGGCAAAACAGCCATCGAGGATCGGGTTCTAATTGGAAGTACTGTTTTAGCGGGCGGAAGCTATCAGGCCGAAGCGCCTGATAGCGATTCGCCACTGTGTATTGCAGTGGCGGACGGTGTCGGCGGGAATAGCGCAGGCGATGTTGCTGCGCATATTGCCGTGAACAGCCTGCTCTCATTCCAGCTTCCCGAGGATATCAAAGCGGAGGAACTTCTGCAAATCATCCGGGATACCAATATGCACATTATTGAGGAATCCCGCAGAGTGTCATTTTTGTATAACATGGCTACGACATTGAGCGGACTGTGCCGTGTCGACAGAAAGTGGCTGCTGTTCCACGTCGGAAATACCCGCGTTTATACCTGGAGCAGTCCCTATCTCTCGCAGCTTACGACCGATCACTCAAAAGCGCGGGAATTGCGATTGATGGGCATGAGCGATGAGGAAATCGAACGTACCGGTAATGCCACAGCAATTACAGCCTGTTTAGGTAATGGCGATATGGTCTTTGCGGAAGCACTGCGGGTGGAGGATGTTACGAGTGAGGTTGCAGCAGCGCAAATGGTTCTGCTGACCTCTGACGGCGTCCACGAATTTATCCCTCGTGAAATATTTGAACGGAGTCTGCAATCAGCAAACGATATCGATCTGTATTTATCGCAGGCATTGAGCTGTGCACGTCAGAACGGTTCTTCCGATGATTTGTCAATCATTTTGGTCGATTTGCGCTGCTGAGAGCGCATTGATCCTGCGCTTTTTGAGGTGCTTGATGCATGTTTGGTTATGTAAAGGTTTATGAAGATGAGCTGCTTGTCCGTAATTGGAAACGTTACAAGCACGCCTATTGCGCATTGTGTCGGCAAATCGGCTGTTACTCGCAAGCGGCGCGCATGATGCTTTCCTATGACATGGTGTTTTGTGTCACCTTGGCAGAAGCTGCGATTCCCGATGAGGACAGGCATTGCAAAAAAGGCATATTCCGCCATTGTAAAAAATGCTGCGGTGACGAAATGCTGCAATATATGGGGGCAGTCAGTGTAATCCTTCAGTATTACAAGCTCAAGGACGACGTGCTCGATGGAAAGAAAAGCAGAAAACTCCTAATGTGCGCAATTGAAGATGGCTACCATAAAGCAAGGAAGGCCTACCCGGAAATCGAAGCCAAAATTTCTGATGCTATGAGGAATGTTGCTGCTCTGGAACAGCGGTACTGCACAGACTGGGAGCAGCTAGATCACTGCTTTTCGGACATTCTGTACCAGGTTTTTCTTTGTGCACCGCGCAAAGATGAGTTTACGGATATTCGAGCACAGCTTTCCCGCCATACGGCGGCATGGGTCTACTGGTTTGATATGCTGCAAGATTTGGAGGAAGATCGAAAAGAGCATACCTTTAATGCGATTCTCCTGCATGAGGATGAAGACTCAGCTATCTCCCGTGTGAAGGCGCTCCTTATAATGCATATTACGGAAGCAGAAGCGCTGTGCGAATTGTTGCCGTATACAGACAATATGGCAATCATTCAGAACATTGTAGCAAACGGTCTGCCCAGACAGATGCTGGATGCGGGAATCTTGCTATAAAAGCAGGAGAGTTTCCAATATGGATATCGGGGTGCTGATAATTATTGCGGTAATCGTGTTTTGGCAGTCAGGAGCATTCGGAAGCGCAAGAGAAAGAAACAAAAAAGCGACTTTATCAAAGCGAACGAATCCATTCCAACGCTTTGCGAGGAACCCTTCCGACTAAATGGGCGGCTTCAGCGTTGTGCAGAAGAACGGACTAGCAACAAACAGCGTGAATGCGCCTTAAATGCTATTTGCGATTTCTTTGAGGAGCTTGGCGCTGATTTTGCGGAACGCCTGCGTTCGCAGAAAACGGATATGTAAAGAGTCAAATGACTGCGGAAACAGGGGCTATGATGGCACTCTGAAAAAATAGAGAAAGCGCAACAGTCTGTTCAACGCAGCCAGAAATAGGACTCGAATAAGAGGAATTCAAATGAAGTGCCACAATATACTGGGAGTTAAAGAGTGCGCAAGTGCTGTGGAAATTGAGAGAGCATATAATCAGAAAATGCGTGCGCTTTCTATGCAAAAAGGAAACTTTGAGGAAAAAGCTTACGAAAGAAAGTGCGCAGAGATAAGGAAAGCTGGCGATGATTGTAACCGCTGGCTAAGCGCCGGACCTACTGATCAACTAAAAATGCGCGCCAAAGATCTGATAAAGCCTCCATACAAGTCAAAGCGCATGTATAGTACGATCGGCTGCTGTACTTGCTGTAATGATAACTGCGGAGATGGAAACAAGAGCTTTTGCGACAGTATTTGCTGTAGTGAATGCCAGTCGGTTCCAAGGTTCTTCGACATCCTCTTTTGGATTGTGCTGGGCGTAATTGGGGGATTCTTTTTGCTGCGTGCAATCTTTAGAGGAATTGCCAGAGCAATTAGAACCGGTAAGCAAACGGCGTATGACAACGCGGTGCAGAAGTTGCCTTCCTTACGTGCCGACGCTTCACGCTTGAGTGCGCAGCTTCAGAATTTTTCGGAGACCAGAAAGCTGCAACAGGAGCGTGAGCGTGAGCTAAGTGCTTTTTTAAGCTTTTTCGAAAGCATAGGGGCAATTCCGGCGGATTCGCTTCGAGCTGCGGAGCACGACCGAGTTGAAAAGCAAGTTGCCTCGGAGCAGTCTGTGCGGTCAGTTTACAATCGGATTATTCAAGAAATAGATAATGCAGAGCGAATCGTCCGGCGCGGACGACCGCGATGAGGGAAAGAGTGGCCAAATGAAATACCATGACATATTGGGTATACGTGAAAATGCGACACCGCAGAAAATCGACGCAGCATACACGGAAAAAGAGACGCTACTCGTGCGGCAGCGAGAGGAACTGGGTGAAAAAGCTTTCAGCACGAAGAAACGCGAGATCGATAAGGCGAAAGCAGACTGCCTCGTTTGGCTCGAATTGCCACACGCCGAGCGCTTAAAGCGGCGAGCGGCAGAATATGTAAAGGCTGCCCCAAATCGAACAAATGGCGTTGTTTTCGGCGTTTGCACAGGCATTGATGCACTGTGCGGTAATGTGTGCAATGGCTGTGGAAGCCGCGATTCCGAGGGGTGCTGTGAAGATGCTTGCGGCTGCGGCGGTGTTCCGATCGCAATTGATGCCATTGCGTGGACTGCAGTTGCAATACTCCTGATCGTTAAAATTAGTCAGGGAATCTTTCGCATTTCCAGAAGATGGAGAATTCGGCGTTACAATAACGCTGTCACCGAAAAGCCTCACTTGGAATCACAAATTGCATCAATTCGCAGTAGTGCAGACCGAAAAATTCAAGAACAGCGGTCAAAAGAAACACGACAACGTGAGTTGAATATATACGCTGACTTTTTCGAAAGTATCGGCTCTGCCTCAACAAGTGAAGTGCGGGCACAGGAATCGGCGCGTGTCGAAAAGCAAAAAGACGAAGTTGCAAGGACAGAGCAAAACATCAATGACCTGAATGCGCGGCTCGAAAAGGTAAACGAAATTATCCGGCAAGGCCGGCCGTAGCAAGGTAAGCAAAGTAAAAAAACAGGAGGAGAAAAAACGCAAGTGCAATAAAAAATGAGGAGGAGAAAACGAAGATGACATTAGAAGAACTGAAACGTCTGGCAGAGCAGGGGGACACCGAAGCAATGATCGAAATTTCGGATCGAGTATATGACAAGGACAGCTATGAAAAAATTGCAGAAGCAACATCGTGGGATCTCCGTGCAGCCGAAGCTGGAAGCTTGGCGGGAATTATGCGTTCAATCACAGGATGCACTTTGCTTGCCGTCATCAATCTATTGCCGAACATTAAAGACTGGAAAGAAGCTCTGCTTTATTCACAGCAGACATTGCGCTGGTGTGATGTTGCATTGAAAGAAGTCCGTCTCGATCAAGATGACCTTAAAATGGTGACGGATTCAAGAAACGACTGCCAGTATTATTGCGGCGTATGTCATTATTATCAGGACAACTATGACGAGACGGTTCGGGCACTTTACGGCTTGCAGCAAACCCACGCATATGCCCTGTATGGCGTATGCATGTATGCTTTGGGCTCCCGCGACATTGAGCATCGATCAAGTGCACGTGATGATCTGAAAACAGCGTATCAGTTTCTCTCATATGTCGAAAGAGATTCGGCGTATATTACCTCTGATAAGGAATACTATGAAGATGCAATCCTGTCATTTGCAGCGTATGAATTGTCCTGCTGTTACCGCATTGGACTGCCCGGAACATTGAATCCGGATTTGGAGCGCAGCGTGCGCATCATGAGTTTCGTTCTGCCAAACCTGAAGTACGATTTCTCAAAGCCCTTGTTGCAAAAAGAACTTGCCAAATATAAAAAGAAGATGCTTGGCGGGTACAAATATATAGGGTAGTTGCAGGTATTCCAAACTGTAAGCGAGGAGGAATTTCCGTGTCGAAAGAAAACAAGACAATTTTTGAAAAGAACCCCTACATCGTCCCTCGAACAATCCATGGCACGTTCTTTTTGGTTAACATCGGAGATAACTATGCCGGAGATCGGTGCGCACTGCATGAAGTGAATCAAACAGGGATATTTCTGTGGAACCAGATTGATGGTAGGCGGACGAGTGCAGATATCGCAGTGTTATTAAATAATGCAATTGTTGCAGATATAGATATGGCTACCATTATGCGTGATACAGAAGAATTTTTGGCTTCTCTGAAAGAACTTGCTTTCGTGGAGGTGGTCTCTCATGGATGATCGATATATTCGTGGTATGGAAATGCAAACGCTCGACTTTGCCACCGACAAGAGACTCCTTTGGGAAAAGAACCATCAGATCTACTCCGTCATATTCGAGATTACGCCAAGGTGCAACTTCAACTGCGTCCATTGCTACCTGCACGATCATCATTGCTCGGAAGAATTGCCCTTGCATGAAGTACTTCGAATCATTGATATTCTCTATGAGAAAGAAGTGCTGTTTTTGACCCTAACAGGCGGCGATATTTTTACGAGGAAAGATTTCGCAGATATTTATCTTTATGCAAAGAAAAAGGGCTTTATCATTGAACTGTATACAAATGGTGCGCTTATCGACGAAAAGTATGTACAAATGTTTAAGGAGTACCCCCCGCTGTTGGTCGATATTTCGCTGTATGGTTCATGTGAGGAAACATACAAAAAGGTTACCGGTGTTTCCGGCGCCTTTAACCGTATCATGAAGAATATCCGGGCGCTTCTAGATGCGGGAATCCGGGTATCTGTAAAAGCACCGATTCTGAATCTCTACTATAATGAGCTGCCAAAGCTCAAGGACATTGCGGAATCCTTCGGAATTCCTTTCCGTACCGGCTTTGAAATTTTTCCTTCTGTCGATAATGACAGCAGCGTTCAACAATATGCTGTTTCAACTGCGGATGCTCTTCGGTATGAATTTGGAGAGTTCGACAAGCGACCCCGAACTTTCGGAGAGGAAGAAGATGCGGAATATGTGGACTTGCTGAAAGAACGCCCACTGTTTCGCTGTAAGCTCGGGAGGGCAAGCTGCGCGATTGATTATGAGGGGAATCTCTGCGCCTGTATGTCTTTCCGGCATGCAGGAAAACCAATCACAATGGAAACGTTTGACGAAATATGGAAAAGCTTCGGCGAATATCCGAAAATGAAAGCGGATATATCCTATCGGTGTCTGCAATGTGAGGCATATGATCTTTGCGATATCTGTCCCGCAATGATGGAATTTGTTCACGGCAATTTGGAATATGTGGACGAGCACTTCTGCAAAACCGCAAAGGCTCGTTACCTGCATTATGTTAAGCACATTCCAATCGAAACGGTCGTTGCTTCGGTGGCTGACTAATGATATGGAGGGATTTCCCTTTATATAATTCTTGGAAAGGAGAAGCTATTATGAGTTACGAAAAGCCTGAAATCAAAAAGGTTGAAGCTGATGTTTCTGTTCGTAACATGGCCGACGACAAGGGTGAATGCCACGGCGGTCATTGTGTCCGATGCATCCACGCTTTCGGTTGATGCGCAATACATTGCAGCCGCAAGCAATAGCTGACTCCGGAAAGCGACAGCAGCGTGATGTTTTTTGCAGAAGGAGCAAGCGCACAGGCAGCGCCTCTTTCATGGATGCTTTGACTCGCTTGCAGAGGTAAGCAGGATGACGATCCGTGCTGCTGTCGCTTTCTGTTTTCAGAGCGGACACATAAACCGGCCGTTAATATCTTGAATGCTCAGAAAACAATATACGAGGTGCTTCCGATGAAATGTAACAATTGTGGTGCAGACTGGGGAAACAGTGACAGTTTTTCTGTATGCCCTCTTTGCGGAGAAACGTTGCAAGAAACATCTGCTTTTTGCAAAAACAAGCACTTTCCCTCATCTCCAAACAAACAATTTGATATTAAAAACGGTGTTCTTGTAAAATACTGCGAAAGTTGGTCCCCTGTAGCAAAGGAAGTCGGTGTCCCTGAAGGTGTAACCGTTATCGGCGAGGGCGCTTTTCAAGGGCGCGACGATATTTGCTCAGTCACTGTGCCGCAAGGAGTTGTCAGAATTGAGGCAAATGCGTTTGAAGATTGCCCAAATCTACATTCCCTCTATGTTCCGAATACACTGAAATATGTAGCGCCAAATATCGTCGGTGACGAGATCGGGTGGCTTCCTGGTGTTTTTAGCACAGAATCCGGTGAGGAACTATTGGGTTGGCCGGAAACGTGGCATTTAATTAGTACAGAGGATTTGAGGGGAAACGTTACCCCTGATGATAATAAAGTGGTAGACGATATGCCACCTGTTATGTCTTCTGCTCAAGAATCATCTGAAAATATACAAGCAACTGATTCTTATGGGCCACTCTCCTATGACCCGAATCGTTTTATCTTCTCAGATGATGAACCCGATGTTCTGCTTGAATATATAGGGGACGATGCTGTTGTCAGCGTCCCTTATGGTACAAAAAGCATTGCCAAGAAGGCATTTTATAAACGAAAACACTTGACACATGTTCGACTACCTGAAACGATTCAGACAATCGGAGAACGAGCTTTTTCACATTGTAAGAGGCTGGAGGAAATCAACCTTCCGCAAAGCCTGAGATACATTGGAGAAAGTGCTTTTTCGGATTGTTCGAGCGCTCTCAAGGAATTTGGGCTGAAAAGTATTGAAATACCTTCCGGGGTCAGAACTATTCCCCGATTCTGCTTTGCGTGTAGCTTTAATCTGAAAAAAGTTGTTATTCAAAACGGAGTCCAACATATTGATGATTACGCTTTCCATGGGTGCAAAATCGAGGATTTTTATATACCGGAAAGTGTAGAATATTTTAGTCCGAAGGCACTTTCGAAGGACTGCCCAATTAAGAATGTTTTTCTTCTTCCGGCGCATGAGCGCCTTGACGAAAATCGGGTGAAGCAGCTCTTGTTTAGAGAAATTCCTTAAGTATCTGAGCTTAGTTTATTTCTCTCTCGCAGTGGCTGTCACCGGCATGTCACTGCCGACCGGGTCACATGCCACTGCAGTCGGGGAGGACTTTTCTTTCCTATTTCATGCGCTTTCCTTTTGGCTCTATGTCAATAGTTGGAGTAGAGGTAAAACGAATAATCGCAAGTCGTGTCGGAGTGAAAGCTCCGGCGCGATTCTATGTATGGCAGGAGAGAATCTGTATCTGAAATTGCGGAAGCAATCGAACATATAGACGGGAGGTAGTGTCAAGGTTTATGCGCAAATTTGATTCTGGTATCTGGCAGAAATCTATTACAGGGGGTGCTTCGGCACCCCCTTGGTTACGTTTGGGCGGTCGGGGCGCAAAGGGTCAAGGGCGGCGGCAGCCGCTTGTCTTGCCCTTGACGCTTCGCGAGCCGACTGCCACTCACCCGACCAGCAGGTCCTGCTCAATGACCTCCAAGTGCTTCATATTCATGTATTTTTTGCAGCCCCACTGGGTGCCCGCCACATGGCGGAGCCGGGCGCAGACCAGCATCAGGGCGGAGTTGCCGTCAGGGAACGTTCCCACCACGCGGGTTCTGCGGCGGATCTCCCGGTTCAGCCGCTCGATCACGTTGTTGGTACGAATGCGGGTCCAGTGTTCGCTGGGAAAATCGCAGTAGGTCAGCGTCTCCTCAATGCCGTCCTCGACCTTTTTGGCGGCCTCCTTCAGCTTCATGGCGCGCAGCTCGGCGACCACAGCTTTCGCCTTCTCGCGGGACGCCTTTTTGCTCTCCTGGGCGTGGATCGCTTTAAGCATTTTTGCCACAATTTTGACCTTGGATTTGGGCACAACAGAGAAAACATTGCGGTAGAAATGCACCGTGCAGCGCTGGTATTTGGCGTCCGGGAACACCTCGCCCACGGCCTCCAGCATCCCCATGCACTTGTCGCCGACGATGAGCTTCACGCCGTCCAGACCGCGGCCGCGGAGCCATTGGAAGAAGCTGACCCAGCTGGCCTTGTCCTCTTTCATGCCCTCTGCGGCGCCCAAAACCTCACGAAAACCGTCCTCATTCACGGCGATCGCCACCAAAACAGAAACATTTTCATACTCTCCACCCCAGTTGCGGCGCAGGTAGATGCCGTCCACATAGATGTATGGAT
>OGPD01001985.1_pt1 | contig 13977 bp, 9 predicted proteins | sample 1552861 | NCBI WGS metagenome assembly OGPD01 (sample SAMEA2580280, study PRJEB22360) | human gut metagenome | biome: human gut; feature: human-associated habitat; material: faeces | place: Denmark | collected 2008/2010
AATTTTCTTTGGTTCTTTCTTTTGTTGGCAAAAGAAAGAACAACCTCCCGGGAGGCTGCCGTTCCCGGGCAAAGATTCCACAATCCGGAACGCTGTCCTATAAACCGTACCCAAAAACGCCCTGAAAACCGCCTTGTTCGTCATTGTGGTCAAAATGCACACAACAGTTCTAAAAATATGTGCAACTTTCTGAACAAAACCCCTTTACGAAAAGGGGTGTTTTTTGGTACAATAAAGCTATGCAAAAGCGTTTGTCTGGAACTATGCCCGGAGCAACATTGGGGCACGTGCCAAATGACGCAGGATTTGTGCGGCCCTGACAACCGCACAGCTCTATAATGCAAAACTCTAATAAAAACGGAGGAAAGAAAATGCCCAGAGCTAAACAGTCTATGGACGGCAATACCGCTGCGGCGCATGTAGCTTATGCATTCACCGATGTGGCTGCCATCTACCCCATCACCCCCTCCAGCCCCATGGCCGACACCGTTGACCAGTGGAGCGCTGCAGGCCTGAAGAACATCTTCGGCAACCAGGTCAAGGTCGTCGAGATGCAGTCCGAGGCAGGCGCTTCCGGCACCGTTCACGGCTCTCTGGCCGCCGGCGCTCTGACGACGACCTATACTGCTTCGCAGGGTCTTCTGCTGATGATCCCGAACATGTATAAGATCGCCGGTGAACTGCTGCCCGCCGTCTTCCATGTCTCCGCGCGTACCGTCGCGACCCATGCGCTGAATATCTTCGGCGATCATTCCGACGTTTACGCCTGCCGTCAGACCGGCTTCGCCATGCTCTGCGAGACCAACCCGCAGGAAGTCATGGACCTCGCCCCTGTCGCGCACCTGTCCGCCATCAAGGGCCGCGTCCCGTTCATCAACTTCTTCGACGGCTTCCGCACGTCCCATGAGATCCAGAAGATCGCCATCTGGGACTACGATGACCTGAAGGAAATGTGTGACATGGACGCAGTGGCTGCCTTCCGCAACCACTGCCTGAACCCCGAGCGCCCCGCCATGCGCGGCTCTCACGAGAACGGCGACACGTTCTTCCAGCACCGCGAGGCCTGCAACGGCTACTACGACGCTCTGCCTGAGATCGTCGAGGAGTACATGGGCAAGGTCAATGCCAAGCTCGGCACCGACTACAAGCTGTTCAACTACTATGGCGCACCGGACGCAGAGCGCGTCATCATCGCCATGGGCTCCATCTGCGACGTGGCCGAGGAGGTCATCGACTATCTGAATGCGGGCGGCGAGAAGGTGGGCCTCATCAAGGTCCGGCTGTACCGGCCCTGGCGTGCGGACAAGCTGCTCGCCGCCATCCCCGCCACCTGCAAGAAGATCGCCGTGCTGGACCGGACCAAGGAGCCGGGCAGCCTGGGCGAGCCCCTCTATGAGGATGTGGTGAACCTCTATTACAAAGCGGGCCGTCCCATGGAGATCGTCGGCGGCCGCTACGGCCTCTCGTCGAAGGACACCACGCCGGCCCAGATTCTGGCCGTCTTCGAGAACCTGGCCGCGGAGGCTCCGAAGGAGCACTTCACGGTGGGCATCACCGACGACGTGAGCTACACCAGCCTTGAAGTTGGCGCCGACATCGACACCGTGGCTCCCGGCACTGTACAGTGCAAGTTCTTCGGCCTCGGCGCCGACGGCACCGTGGGCGCGAACAAGCAGGCCATCAAGATCATCGGGGACAACACCGATCTCTACGCTCAGGCCTACTTCGCTTACGACTCCAAGAAGTCCGGCGGCTTTACGGTATCCCACCTGCGCTTCGGCAAGTCTCCCATCCACTCTACCTACTTGGTGAACCAGGCCGACTACATTGCCTGCCACAAGTCCGCGTACGTACACCAGTACGACGTGCTCGAAGGCATCAAGGAAGGCGGCGTGTTCGTGCTGAACTCCGAATGGAACACCGTTGAAGACCTCAGCCGTGAACTGCCCGCTGCCATGAAGCGCACCCTCGCCCGCAAGAGCATCAAGTTCTACAATGTGGACGCGGTGAAGGTCGCCATGGAAATCGGCCTTGGCGGACGCATCAACATGATCATGCAGACCGCGTTCTTCAAGCTCGCCGAGGTAATCCCCTTCGAGCAGGCCGTCGCGCTGCTGAAGGACTCCATCAAGAAGACCTACGGCCGCAAGGGCGATAAGGTCGTGAACATGAACCTCGCCGCCGTGGACAACGCCATTGCCGCGCTGACCGAAATCAAGATTCCGGCCGAGTGGGCTGAGGCTGTTGACGAACACGAGGCTGAAGCCTGCTCCTGCGGTTGCGGTTGCGGCCACAATCACGAACCGGCCTACATCACGGACGTGGTCCGTCCGATCCTCGCCCAGCAGGGTGACAAGCTGCCCGTGTCCGCCTTTGAGCCCGACGGCCTTGTTCCGCTCGGCACCACCGCTTATGAAAAGCGCGGTGTGGCGGTGAACATTCCCGAATGGATTTCCGAAAACTGCATCCAGTGTTGCCAGTGTTCCTTCGTTTGCCCGCACGCGGCCATCCGCCCTGTTCTGGCTACCGAAGAAGAACTTTCCTGCGCTCCGGATACGTTTGTCACCAAGGACGCCATCGGCAAGGAACTCAAGGGCCTCAAGTTCCGCATTCAGGTGTATGCTGAAGACTGCCTCGGTTGCGGCTCCTGCGCCGAAGTCTGCCCGGCCAAGACCAAGGCTCTGGTCATGAAGCCCCTGCACACCCAGATTGAAGATCAGGTCGCCAACTTGAAGTTCGCCACCGAATGCGTGGAACCGAAGGACAACCTGGTTGCCCGCGATTCGCTTAAGGGTTCTCAGCTCCAACAGCCTCTGCTTGAATTCTCCGGTGCGTGTGCCGGTTGTGGCGAAACCCCCTACGTGAAGCTGATCACCCAGCTTTTCGGCGAACGGATGCTTATCGCCAACGCCACCGGCTGCTCCTCCATCTGGGGTGGTTCCGCTCCCACCGTGCCTTACACCACCAACAAGGATGGTCACGGCCCGGCTTGGGGCAGCTCCCTCTTTGAAGATGCCGCCGAATACGGTTTCGGTATGTTCAGCGCCGTCAAGCATCGTCGCGAAAAGCTCGCCGATATCGTTGCGGAAGCGGCCAAGCTGCCCGGCCTGCCCGAAGGATTGGTCGACGCTCTCAACGGCTGGCTGGAAAACAAGGAAGACGCCGAAGGTTCCAAGAAGTTCGGTGAAGAAATCCTTGCGGCGCTGTCCGACGCTCCGGAACATGAACTGTTCGAGCAGATTTGGGATATGAACGACCTGCTCACCAAGAAGTCCGTGTGGGTCTTCGGTGGTGACGGTTGGGCCTATGACATCGGCTACGGCGGCCTAGACCATGTCCTCGCTTCCGGCGAAGACATCAACGTGCTCGTTATGGACACCGAAGTGTACTCCAACACCGGCGGCCAGGCTTCCAAGTCCACCCCGCTCGGCTCCGTCGCCAAGTTTGCCGCCGCCGGCAAGCGTACCGGCAAGAAGGATCTGGGCCGTATGGCCATGACCTACGGGTACGTGTATGTGGCTTCCATCTCCATGGGCGCCAACAAGCAGCAGACCCTCAAGGCACTGAAGGAAGCCGAAGCCTATAAGGGACCGTCCCTTATCATCGCGTACGCCCCCTGCATCAACCAGGGCATCCGCAAGGGCATGGGCAAGAGCATGGAAGAAGGCAAGCTGGCCGTCGACAGCGGTTACTGGCCTCTGTACCGCTTCAACCCCGAATTGGCCGAACAGGGCAAAGCGCCCCTGACTCTGGAGTCCAAGGCTCCCGACGGAACGCTGCGTGACTTCCTGGCCGGTGAAAACCGTTACGCCCAGCTGAAGAGCATCGCGCCTCAAGATTCCGAACGTCTCCAGAACGACCTGGAAAAGGCGTATAACGATCGTTATCAGCTGTTGAAGTACATGGCGGCGTTCTCTGGTTCTGCCGAACAGCCGAAGGCCGCTGAAGAACCCAAGGTAACGGAATAACACTCTCTCCCGGGAACCGGTTCTGCCGGTTCCCGGTTTTGACTCTGTCGGCGGAGTGCCTTTTGACAGAAAGGGGCACTCCGTCTATTATTATGTGGATTTTACTGCTTTGCGGAACAAACTGTAATCCTTACATCCCGGAGTACCTCTTTATGGCCCATTCTCTTTATATCACTGGTACGGAAGGCTCGAGTGGGAAAACCGTAGTCACCTTGGGGCTGATGCATTTCTTGCAGTCTCAGGTGCGCAAGGTCGCCTTCTTTCGTCCTATCATCGACAGCGAGGACGAAGCCCGGCGCGACTCCAGCATCAATCTGATCCTCAAGCATTTTGAGCTGGATATGCTGTATAGGGACACCTACGCGTGTACCTATAAGGAAGCGCTCGAACTGGTGACTTCGGGGAATATGTCCCTGTTGATCGAAAAGATTTTTCAGAAGTACAAAGCTCTCGAAAACGAGTATGATTTCGTTTTGTGCCAGGGCACGGATTTCCGGGACAAGGACACGGCCGTCCAGTTCGAGCTGAACTCCGAGATCGCCGCCAGCCTCAATATTCCGCTCGCGCTCGTCATCAACGGCAAGGATAAATCCCTGGACGCCATCCAGGCCTCCGTCAAAAGTAACCTGGAATTGCTGAAGGACAAGCGGCGCGAAGTGGGCTGCGTGTTCGTCAACCGCGTATCGTTCACCACCGAAGACTGCCCCACCTGTGCGAGCACGATCATTGAAGGCTCCGGAGCTTTCACTCCGCTGTTCTTCATCAGCGAAACCCCAGCCCTGTGCAATCCGAGCGTCGGTGAAGTCCAGAAATGGATGAACGCCGATGTGCTTTTCGGCAAGGAAGGCCTGAACAACCTCGTTCACGACTACCTTATCGCGGCTATGCAGGTCGGCAATTTCATGAACTACCTTGAGCAGGATCTGCTGATCGTCACCCCCGGGGACCGTTCCGACATCATCCTCGCCAGCCTGACCTCGCACCTTTCGTCCACCTATCCCAACATTGCGGGCATCCTCCTCACCGGCGGCATCGATCTGCCCGAGAGTATGCAGAAGCTCATGGAAGGCTGGACGGGCATCCCTGTCCCCATCCTTTCCGTGAAGGGCGCCACCTATGATACGTGTCAGGAACTGCTGAAGCTGCACGGAAAGATCTCCCCCGAAGACTATCGGAAGATCACCGTGGCGCTTGACGCTTTCTCCGAAGGCGTGGATAAGGAAACCCTCGTCAACAAGATTTTCAACTTCCGCTCTGATCGCGTTACCCCGATGATGTTCGAGTTCAACCTCGCGGAGCAGGCTCAGAAACATCGTATGCGCATCGTCCTGCCCGAAGGGGAGGAACTGCGGATTCTGCGCGCCGCCGAGTCCCTGTGCGAGCGTGGGATTGCGGATATCATCCTGCTTGGCGATACCGACGCCATCCAGGAGAAGATCAAGAAGTTTGGCCTCAAGCTGCAGGATGCCACGATTATCCAGCCCACAGCCTCCCCGCGTTTCAATGCCTATGCCCAGCAGTATTACGAAATGCGCAAGAGCAAGGGCCTTACGTTGGAGCAGGCGCAGGAGCGTATGCAGGACTCGACCTACTTCGGCACGATGATGGTTCAGATCGGCGACGCCGACGGCATGGTTTCCGGCGCTGTGAACACCACGGCCCACACCATCCGTCCCGCTTTTGAAATCATCAAGACGAAGCCGGATACCTCCATCGTTTCGAGCGTGTTCTTCATGTGCCTCAAGGATCGCATCCTTGTGTTCGGCGACTGCGCGGTCAATCCTAATCCCACAGCCAGCCAGCTTGCGGACATCGCCATCAGCTCGGCGCATACCGCCCGTGTCTTCGGCGTCGAACCCCGCGTCGCCATGCTGTCCTACTCCACCGGTTCTTCCGGCAAGGGCGAAGCCGTGGACGAAGTCATCGAAGCGACCAAGCTTGCGCATGAACGGGCTCCCGAGCTCCTCCTTGATGGCCCCATCCAGTATGACGCGGCCATCGATCCCGAAGTGGCCCGAACGAAGGCTCCCACCAGCCCCGTCGCCGGTCACGCCTCCGTGTTCATCTTCCCGGACCTGAATACCGGGAACAATACGTATAAGGCCGTCCAGCGCGCCGCCAATGCGCTTGCCATCGGCCCCGTCCTGCAGGGCCTCAACAAGCCCGTGAACGATTTGTCCCGCGGTTGCACCGTGCCGGACATCATCAACACGGTCATGATCACGGCTATCCAGGCTCAGGCTGAAAAGGGTTTAATCACCCTTAAGTAAGGCACTCTTGGAGGATCCGGATCCACCTCTTTCGTACTGATGCCTTTTTGCGGAAGATGCCGGATCCTTCATCTTTTTATTGTCACAAGACTCTTCAACTTTTTTAATCAGCTGGTAGAACAATGAAAATTCTGGTCATCAACGCGGGTTCTTCTTCTTGTAAATACCAATTGTTCAATATGGACGACCAATCCGTTCTGTGCTCCGGTGTCGTCGAACGTATCGGGCAGCCTATGGGCAAACTGAGCCATAAGATTGCTCCCGGTACAGACAAGGAAGAGAAAATCGTTGTCGAGCGTCCCTTCCCCACGCACGTTGAAGGGATGGAAGACGTCATTTCCTTGCTTCTGGACTCCGAAAAGGGCGTTATTCAGGACAAGTCGGAAATCTCGGCAATCGGGCACCGCGTGCTGCATGGCGGCGAAGCGATCACCGATCCCGTGCTTATCGACGAAAAGGTAAAAGAAATCATCCGCGACTGCTTCCCACTCGGCCCGCTGCACAACCCGGCCAACCTGATGGGCATCGACGTTGCGGAAAAGCTCTTCCCCGGCGTTCCCAATGTGGGCGTTTTCGATACCGAATTCGGCATGACCCTGGCTCCCGAAGCGTATCTGTATCCCCTGCCCTACTCGTTGTACGAAGAGCTGCGCATCCGCCGCTATGGCTTCCACGGCACCTCCCATAAATACATTGCGAAAGCGCCGGCGGCCTTCCTCGGCAAGCCCCTCTCGGAACTGAACTCCATCACGATGCATCTCGGAAACGGCTCTTCCATGAGCGCCGTTCAGAACGGCAAGTGCATCGATACTTCGATGGGCCTGACGCCTCTTGAGGGTCTGATGATGGGTACGCGCTGCGGTTCCATCGACCCCGCCATTGTTCCCTTCATGATGGAAAAGAAGGGAATGACGCCTCAGGAAGCCGATACTGTCCTGAACAAGCAGTCCGGCCTGCTCGGCATCTGCGGCACCAGCGATATGCGCGACGTACACGCGAACATCGAAAAGGGTGACGAAAAGGCCGCCCTTGCGTTCAAGATGCTGACCCGCAGCATCAAGAAAGTGCTCGGCTCCTACTTCTTCCTGCTCGGCAACGTTGACTCCATCGTGTTCACCGCCGGTATCGGCGAAAACGATGAATTCGTCCGCGAAGCCGTCTGCGAAGGCCTTGAGCCCTTCGGCATCAAGGTGGACAAAAAGGAAAACCATACCCGTAAGCCCGGGGCCCGCGTCATCAGCACACCTGACAGCCGCATCCCCGTCCTCATCATTCCCACCAATGAAGAACTGGAGATCGCTACGACCACGATGCGCATCGTGGAAGAAAGCCAGAAGTAAGGTTTTCTCCTGAAAAGACTAGAGCCGTCCTCCCCTGTATGGAAGGACGGCTCTTTTATGTGATTCGAGCCAAGGGCAGACCTGTCTGGTCACTAATCCTTTTTCCGCTGCTGCCACTCGCTGACGAGAGTGAGGATCTCTTTGCCTTCATTTGGGGCAAACCACTGGATCCGGCTATCCGCGTTGAACCACGTCAGTTGCCGTTTCGCGTACGCCCGCGTGTTTTTGATCCACAGCTCCCGTGCGGCATCCAACGACAAGACGCCCGAAAGATACAGATGAAGTTCCCGGCATCCGATACCGGACCATCCCGGCAGCGTCCCCTCGGGGAATACAGCATACTCGGAACGGGCTTCCTCAAGCGCGCCTGCCTCAAGCATCAAATCGATGCGGCGCGCCAACAGAGGCGTCAACGTATCAAGCGGAAGGCGCAAGCCTATACGCAGCACATCCGCATCCCGTGGGGGAGGCGTTTGGCTGTGCCACCATGAAAAGGTTTTCCCTGTGGCCTCATGGACGCAAAGGGCTCTCACAATGCGCTGCCGATCGTTCTCATGGATACGGGCGGCGTATGCCGGATCGATTTCCTTCAGTTTCCGATGCAGCACCAACGAGCCTTCGATGCGGCACGCTTCCGTAAGTCTCGTGAGGATATCATCCGGTATGGGCGGAATATCCACAATGCCGTCAAAAAAGGCCCGGAGATATAACCCCGTCCCTCCCACAAACACAGGAAATGCCGTGTGTTCGATATGCTCCAGGGCCTTTTCCCCCCAAGCCCCGGCGGAAAAACGGGCGTCCGTTTTCAAAAAACCATAAAGGCGATGCGGGAGCACTGACTGTTCCGCCTGAGAGGGTTGAGCCGTGATGATCGGAAAAGCTTTAAAAACCTGACGCGAATCCGCATTGATGATCTCTCCGTTGAACTGCCCGGCAAGGCGTAAAGCGATCGCGGATTTTCCAACGCCCGTAGGGCCGACAAGACAGACGACGCGTGGTTTCGTCATTTATCAGTATCCCTGTCGAGTGACACTTCCAGTTCCTGTAAACGCGCAAGTTCCGAGAGTTCCGGTACGGGCGGCAGCGATACGGGTTCGATCTCTCCGTGCGTGAATCCGAAGCGCTCGCGCAAGCAGCTGAGAACATGGTCCGGGACAAGCCCGCGCACATCTCCGCCCAAGCTTGCGACGGTCTTGACGATGGTTGAACTGATATACAGCCAGCGGTAATCGGAAATCAGAAACAGCGTCTCAATATCCGGGCGCAGCTTGCGGTTCATGAGCGCAATCTGAAATTCATATTCAAAGTCTGAAACGGCCCGAAGCCCTCGAAGCACAGTATGGACATTCCGGCGAGCAACATACTCCACAAGCAGCCCTTGAAACGGCTCAACGGAAATATTCGGCTCCTTGGCGAAAACTTTCTCCGCCATGGCCACGCGCTCTTCGAGGGAAAACAGGGGCGATTTTCCCGTATCGGCGGCTACCGCGACGATGATGTTGTCGAACATGCGCAATCCTCGCCGGATGATGTTCGCGTGTCCGTTCGTCAGGGGATCGAATGTTCCGGGATAGATCGCTACTCGTTTGTCTTGTGCCATAAGATGATCCGGGTTTGTCCGTAATTTCGATCGATTTCCAATTCAAGTTCCTCATGGGCCGCTGCGGCGTCAAAACGCAGCAGGCCTTCAATCTCGGCAAGCAAATAGCCGTCGGGTGCGAGCCAGCCGCCCTTCATAATGGCCTTGAGCGTAGGGACCAGCCGATTTTCACCATACGGCGGATCGGCAAAGATGACATCGTACGGCTGATACGCCCTGCCCCGCAGAAAACGCAGGACATCGCTCTCCGCCACACGGCACCGATCCGACACATCCAGCGCTTCCACATTCTGGTTCAAGCATTGCACAACTTTCGGCTCGCGCTCGACAAGGCAAACCTCTTGCGCTCCCCGGCTGAGAGCTTCAAAGCTCAGGCTTCCGCTTCCGGCAAACAAATCCAGAACGCGCAAACCGCTCCATACAACGCCCCGCGAGGAAAGCATGGAAAAAATGGCTTCGCGTACCTTGGCCGTAGCCGGACGATACCCCGGCCCTTCAACCGTCTTCAGATTCCGGCCTCCAAGGGCACCGGCAATGATTCGCATGAAAACTCCAGTAGGAAACGGTCGGTTTGTCACCAACGTTGAAGTGAACGGATTCTATTCAATCAAAAACGGAGAAAAAGAGGCCCTTTGCGGGCCCCTCTTCTTCACTTACAGCTGAGTCAGGACGGACAGCAATTCCTTATTGAGCTCAAGGATACGATCCCGGATATCAACCTGTTCATCCCAAGGCCGTTCCCCAGCCTTTTCAAGGCGCGTACGGAGCTTGGAAAGCTTGCCTTCCGTTTCTTCAAGCAGCAAGTCCCAGTCCACATGCGCATAACTCTTCGGTTGGGCGGTAACGACCACTTCGGGAGTAGCTCCCGCCGCAAGAGCCATTTCTTCCAAATAGCCGGGAGCATACACTGAAAGATGGAACTGGTCTTTGATAAGGCCGGAAAGGATCTGCTGTGCTTTCTCCTCGCCATGCACCAGCACGACCTGCATACCGGGATGCGCCATTTTCCGGATCCAATCCAAAATCTGGCTCTGCCCGGCGTGCGCGGAAAACCCGCCAATCGTAAAAACTTTGGCCTTGATGGCGACATCTTCATTGAAAAGCCGGATGGAGCTTGCGCCATCGACGATCTTACGGCCCGGCGTGCCGACACCCTGATACCCGACAAAGACTATGCTGGCCGTGGGACGCCATGCGTTGTGCCGGAGGTGGTGCTGGATGCGCCCGGCATTGCACATTCCGCTTGCGGAAATGATGATCGCCGGCCCTTTCATCACATTCAACGCCTGGGATTCCAAAGCGCTCAAGGTAAATTTCAGGTTGGGCAGCAATGCGGACATGTTCCCTGACAGGTCGATCTCGGGTGTGTCCAAATAGTCCTTGAATTCTTTGAAGACTTCCGTTGCGCGGATCGCCAGAGGGCTGTCAACGAATATGGGCATGTCATCCGGGAGCTTCCCCTTCTGCCGCAGCAGGTACAGGCAGTACAAAATCTCCTGTGTGCGCCCCACGGCAAAGGCGGGAATGATGACCTTGTCATGGTTATTGTAGCTGTAGGCGATGGCTTCCGCCAGTTCGTCAAATGTCGCTTCTTCGTTCTTATGATTACGATCGCCGTACGTACTCTCAATGAACAGATAATCAGCCTGGCTGGCGACGACCGGATCATGCATCAGGAGCGTGCCCGGACGCCCCAAATCCCCAGAGAAGACGACACGGGTCGTTTTACCGTCTTCCGTTACGGTCAGCTCCAAGAAAGCGGAGCCGAGGATATGGCCGGCGTCCTTATAGGTGACGGCAATGCCCGGATGGGGTTCGAAGGTTTTGTTGTATTCCACCAAACGGAATTGGTCCGGGACTTTACGGGCGTCTTCAACCGTGTACAGCGGTACGATCTCTTTGCTTTTGCCGTTTTGTCCGGTATGCCGCTTTTGCTTCTTTTGCCTCCATTCAGCTTCCATTTCTTGAATATGCGCGCTGTCCTCAAGCATCAGCCCGGCAAGGGCCGCTGTCGGTGGCGTGCAGTAAATGGAGCCTTTGAACCCCTCATGCACAATGCGGGGCAAGAGGCCGGAATGATCGATATGAGCGTGTGTCAAAAGGATAAAATCAATATTTCCTGATTGGTAGATATCGGTATCGAAGTTACGGGCCTCGATCTCGGAGTTCCCCTGATGCATACCGCAGTCCACGGTAAAACGAATCCCGCAAGCCTCAATGAGATAGCAAGAACCGGTGACCGTCTGCGCCGCACCGAGAAAATGAACTTTCATAGAACCTCCTGATGCAGAGTAAATTCCCAAACAGGGTCCCATACTACCTGTAACCGGTATCCCATGACAAGAAAAACTATGCGCTCCCATAAGCCGGAATTATTCTCATCATACCGACATGATATGAAGAAGAAAAATTACGCGCCCTCATCGCGCGCACGGTTTCTCTTGGAGCGCTTGCGCCATTATGCACACCGGGCTATAGTCCCTTTCATACCTCAAAAGGAGCTATCTATGAGCCAATCCCCGATAGACATGCTATCTATCCGTGAATCATGGCGAATGTTTAGGATTCTCGCTGAAATTGTCGATGGGTTCGAAACGCTCAGCGATCTTGGTCCTTGCGTGTCCATTTTCGGTTCCGCCCGGGTCAAGCCCGAGAACCCGTTGTATGCCGAGGGCGAGACCATCGCCAAGTTGCTGGTCGAGTCGGGTTATGGCGTCATCACCGGCGGCGGTCCCGGCCTCATGGAAGCGGGCAACAAGGGAGCCACCGAGGCCGGAGGAACGTCCGTCGGCCTGCATATCCAGCTTCCCCACGAACAAGAATGCAATAAGTATGTAAAAATACGCAGTGATTACCGCTACTTCTTCCTGCGCAAGCTCATGTTTGTAAAGTATGCGCTCGCGTATGTCGTCATGCCCGGCGGCATGGGCACCATTGACGAACTCTCCGAAGCGTTTGTGCTCGCGCAAACCAAACGTATCCGTCCGCTTCCCATTATCCTGTACCAGAGTACCTTCTGGAACGGCTTCCTCGACTGGGTCCGCAGCACAATGGTTTCCGGGGGCTACATCAGGGCTTCCGAGGTGGACGATCTCGTCACGGTCTGCGATACGCCCGAACAGGTCGTTCAGCAGATTCGCAGACGGGTCATCCTGTAATGACGCCATCCAAGAGGCCGCCCTCCGGATCGGAGTATCCTTGGGCGGCCTTTTCCGAGACAGTCTGCGACCCCCGCGCCTATACGCCATGGGGCCCCGTCCCTCCCCCTCCTTCCGGCTGGTCGTGGGAGGGGTTGATGCTCCAAGCGATTGCGAAAGCACGGCAAGCGCCCCAGCAAGGAGAAGTCCCCGTAGGGGCGCTCATCGTCGATCCGGCGGGGACGCTCCTCGCCGCCGAGCACAATCAGCCCATTACCCTGTCCGATCCGTCAGCCCATGCCGAAATCATGGCCATGCGTTCAGCCGGAACCGTTTTGGGCAATTACCGCCTCGAAGGCTGCATTCTCGTCGTTACGCTTGAACCTTGTCTGATGTGCACGGGCGCCATCGTTCATGCCCGCCTTGCCGGTGTCGTCTATGGGGCTGCGGACAACAAAGCCGGAGCTGTGGAATCGTGCTTCAACGGGCTGGATCTGCCTTTCCATAACCATCGTGTATGGCATATGGGCGGTATCGCCGCACCGGAATGTGCATCCTTACTGCAAAATTTTTTTCAAAAAAGCAGATAACGCCGTTTCTTTATTCCCATTAAGTTTTTGACAGATTGTGTATCACCCTCTCTTCTGATTTGCCTTTCTCATGGACAAACGGCGTTTACCGCGCTAATTTCAAAGGAGGAGGAATACGTATGAATCCTACTCTCAATATTCTCGGCATCTCCGGAAGCCTGCGCGCCCAGTCCCGCAATACGGGGCTCCTGCGGTTCGCCAAGCAATGCCTTCCCCCCACGGTAAACTTCCAAATCGCCGATCTCGCCGATGTTCCTTTTTACAATGCCGATCGTTGTGATTCCAAACCTGAACCAGTACAAATGCTGATCCGGCAGGTGACCGAAGCCGATGCCCTCGTGCTGGCTTGTCCCGAGTACAACTACTCCATCGCCCCGGCCCTGAAAAACGCTCTTGACTGGGTGTCACGCGAACCGGACTGTGCGCCTTTCAACGGAAAACCGGTAGCCATCATGGGAGCCGGCGGCGGCATGGGGACATCGCGCGCGCAGTATCATTTGCGGCAGGTCTGCGTTTATTTGAACCTCCGCCCAGTGAACAAACCGGAAGTCTTTTCCAACGCCTTCTCCGCCTCTTTCAACGAATCCGGAGATCTCATTGATCCCTCCTTGCAGCAGCAAGTCACGGCACTCATGAACGCCCTGCTTGCTTGGCATAGCCAGCTCACCAAGTAATGCCGCTGCAACAGTAACAAAAAAGGCACCCGGATGAGGTGCCTTTTTCTTTTTCTGTCAAAGAGAATTAGCTATTTCATTGCCCTAAAGGGAGAAATCGCACGCAACTGCTCAATGATGGGCGGCAGATTTTCAAGGACGTAATCGATTTCAGTGTCCGTTGTATACCGGGACAGCGAGAAACGGATGGAGCCATGCGCGAAGGTGAAGGGAACGCCCATAGCACGCAGCACATGCGAAGGTTCCAAACTGCCGGAAGTGCAGGCCGAACCGGAGCTAGCACAGATGCCGAGCTGATCCATGAGCAACAGGATCGCCTCGCCCTCAACATACTGAAACGCGATATTGGACGTATTCGGCAGACGGTTCTCCACATCTCCATTCACGATGGCATCGGG
>OGPD01001992.1_pt1 | contig 13953 bp, 8 predicted proteins | sample 1552861 | NCBI WGS metagenome assembly OGPD01 (sample SAMEA2580280, study PRJEB22360) | human gut metagenome | biome: human gut; feature: human-associated habitat; material: faeces | place: Denmark | collected 2008/2010
TACCTACGGCTTGTATAACGCGCAGGAGCGCGGACAGCTTTTTATCGACGCCGGCACTCCGGTTTACGAGGGTATGATAGTGGGGGCGTCTCCTAAAACCGAGGATCTGGTTGTAAATGTCTGCAAGAAAAAGCACCTTACCAATACGCGCGCAAGCGGTTCGGACGACGCTCTCAGACTTGTTCCTCCGAGACGTCTTAGTCTTGAGGACAGTCTGGAATTTTTGGCGGACGACGAGCTGCTGGAGGTTACTCCGGAAAATATCCGTATAAGAAAAAGAATCCTAAGTAATACTCAAAGAGCAAAAAACAGGGCGAAGCAGTAATTTGAAGGAATAAAAGCGCGGATAATTTTAAATCATGATTAAATTTATATGTTATTGATGAAAAAAGTTCGGGCAATATGTTAAAAACCTGAATCGGGTATTGAAAAACGGCAGCTTTTATAGTATAATGATTTTGTGAAAATTTTTATTTGTCTGCGCTTAACAGTACAGACAGTATATAAAACAATTCCATTTCATATGGGAGATAGGAGATAATAATGACAATAAAGCCGGAAATCGCAGATATAAAAGAGTCATTTATAAAAGAGCTTCAGCTCAGGTATAATATTTCACCGGATGAAGCTTCGGATAAACAGATATATCAGGTTTTGTCCTCGATAATAGTTGAATTTCTCAAAAAAAAGCGGCAGAAGTTTATAAACAAGGTACATTCGGACGGCAAAAAGCAGGTATACTATCTTTCAATGGAATTTCTTATGGGACGTTCGCTGAAAACAAGTCTTTATAATCTTGAAATTGCCGGCGAAGTTGAAAAAATGCTTAAGGAATACGGCGTAAAGCTTGAAAATGTATATGAATACGAGCCTGACGCAGGACTTGGAAACGGCGGACTCGGACGTCTTGCGGCGTGTTATCTTGACGCGCTGGCAACTCAGGCATATCCGGCGATGGGCTATTCTATCTGCTATGAATACGGAATATTCAAGCAGAAGCTTGAAGACGGCTGGCAGACCGAACTTCCTGATAACTGGCTGCCCGGCGGCTCCGTATGGCTTGATCCCCGCCCCGAGCTTTCAATAGACATTCATTTTGAGGGCGAGCTTCAGGAATACTGGGACAATCAGTATCACCATATTTCACATGTCAATTACTCCACGGTTCAGGCTATTCCGTATGATATGTATGTTTCCGGACACGACAGCGAGGGAGTGTCGGTGTTAAGACTCTGGGCCGCTAAGGCTCCGAGCTTTGATATGTCGATGTTCAATCACGGCGACTATGAAAAGGCGTTGGGCCAGAACGCGGCTGCAAACGCCATCTCAAAGGTCCTTTATCCTAATGATAATCACCTTGAGGGCAAGGCTCTGCGTCTGCGTCAGCAGTATTTTCTCTGCGCCTCCTCTGTGGGGGATATTGTAAACAATCATATGTCGGTATACGGCACCTTGGATAATCTTCATGAAAAAACGGCTATTCATATAAACGATACGCATCCGACTCTTGCTATTCCCGAGCTTATGCGCATACTTCTTGACGACTGCGGCTATACATGGGAAAAGGCGTGGCATATCGTTACAAATACCTTTGCGTATACTAACCACACTGTAATGACTGAAGCCCTTGAAAAATGGGACGTTAATCTTGTCAAGAGAATAATTCCGAGAATTTTCTCCATTATTGTTGAAATAAACAACCGCTACTGCGCCGAGCTTATGGAAAGAAACAACGGAGACAGCGCAAAAACGACAAGAATGTCTATTATCAAGGATAATCAGATTCATATGGCTACGCTCTGCGTTGTGGCGTCGCATAGCATAAACGGAGTTTCAAAGCTTCACTCGGAAATTATCAAGCACGATGTTTTCAACGACGAATATACCGATACTCCGAGAAAATTCAAAAACGTTACCAACGGTATCGCTTACAGAAGATGGCTTTATCAGTCCAATCCGGGACTTACCGCTCTTCTCAGGGAAAAGATCGGAGACAAATTCCTTCATGACGGCAGCGAGCTGAAAAAGCTCTGCGTATTTGAAAACGATAAATCAGTCCTTGAGGACATTATGAAAATAAAGAAGGATAATAAGGAGCGTTTTGCAAAGTATGTAAAGCAAAACAGTAATATCCTTATAGATACCGACAGCATTTTCGACGTTCAGGTAAAGCGTCTGCACGAATACAAGCGTCAGCATCTGAATGTTATGAACATTCTTGCGGATTATGAATTTCTGCTTAACAATCCCGACGCGGATTTTATTCCTAAGACATATATCTTTGCCGCAAAGGCGGCGCCGGGATATTATCTGGCAAAGCAGATCATCAAGCTTATATGGGCGATCTCCGAGGAGATAAGAAAGAATCCAAAGATAAGCAAAAAGCTTTCAGTTTATTTTCTTGAAGATTATAGGGTTACTCTTTCCGAGCTTCTTATGCCGGCAAGCGACATATCCGAACAGATTTCTCTGGCGGGCACAGAGGCTTCGGGTACGGGAAATATGAAGCTTATGCTCAACGGCGCTATTACGCTTGGAACGCTCGACGGCGCTAACATTGAGATAAAGGAGGCTGTCGGGGACGAAAATATAATAATCTTCGGAATGAAAACCGAGGAGGTCAACGATCTCAAGAGATCAGGCTACGATCCCGGCGCATATTATAAATCAAACCCTGTTATAAAAAGCTGTATAGACAGAATGTATCACGGCATAAACGGCTGCAGCTTCAGCGAGGTTGCAAATTCCCTTAAGGACGCGGATCCCTATATGGTTCTTGCGGATTTCGATTCCTACAGAAAGGCTCAGGCTCACTCTTCCGAATGCTATAAGAATTCTGAAAAATGGGCGAAAATGTCATTGAATAACATTGCCGGAGCAGGAATATTCTCCGCTGACAGAGCTGTAACAGAATATGCAAAGGACATCTGGGGACTTTGATAAGCTTATATAGATTTAAAGAAGGGCGCCCGGTTTTTCCGGACGCCCGGTTTTTATAACATTAAAGAGGAGAGGCTCTATGAAAAAGATTTTCGATAGCTGGAACGTTATGTATAAAAAGCCGTTCGGGGCTATAAAAAAGGGCGAGCCGTGCGAATTCAGGATAAGGCTTCCTAAAGACGTTGTTCCTGATTTTCCGCCGGTGCTTGTGCTTTTCAGAAACGGCTTCAAGGAAAGGTTTCTTCAGATGAATCTGGAGTCGGAGGACTCGGCGAATAACGTATATCAGACTACGTTTATTGCAAAATACGCCGGAGTACATTATTATTATTTTTCCTATACGTTAAACGGTACCAGAAATTATATAAAAAAGACTGCGTGTCATGAAAGCAGTATAAATTTCGGCGATTTATATCAGCTTACGGTTTACGACGAATCCTTTGAAACTCCCGAATTTTTAAAGGGCGGTATAATGTATCAGATTTTTCCGGATCGTTTTTATAAAAGCGGAAGGGTTCACGAAAATATTCCTTACGGCAGGGGAATGAGAGATAATTGGGAAGATACTCCCTATTACCGTCCTGACGAAAACGGTCACGTCTGGAATAACGATTATTTCGGCGGAGATCTGGAGGGTATAAGGGAGAAACTGCCTTATCTCAAGGAGCTTGGCGTGACCTGCATATATCTGAATCCTATATTTGAGTCCCATGAAAATCATAGATACAATACGGCTGATTACCGAAAGGTAGATCCGCTTTTAGGCACTAACGAGGATTTTAAAGCTCTTTGCGCAGAGGCGAAAGAATTCGGTATTTCCATTATACTTGACGGAGTTTTTTCCCATACGGGAGCAGACAGCGTTTATTTTAACAAGTTTAACCGTTACGACAGTCTGGGAGCTTATAATTCAAAGAACAGCGAATTTTATCCCTGGTATACCTTTTATGAATATCCTGATAAATATGAGGCGTGGTGGGGGATAGATACCCTGCCGAATGTGCGGGAAAACAACAAGGAATATACGGAGTATATCTGCGGAGACGGCGGCGTACTGGATTATTGGATTGAAATGGGAGCTGCCGGTTATCGTCTGGACGTTGCCGACGAGCTGCCCGACGAGTTTCTGGATAAGCTTAATAAATGCGTCAAGAAGCACGGCAAGGAAAAGCTAATAATAGGAGAAGTCTGGGAGGACGCCTCTAACAAGGAAAGCTACGGAGTTAAAAGGCGTTACCTGCTTGGACATCAGCTTGACTCGGTTATGAATTATCCGTTTCGTTCAGCGATTATGAATTATGTAAAGGGCGGCAGTCCTTATGATTTCAGAAACAGCGTTATGACGATTGTCGAAAATTATCCGAAGCCGTCGGTAGACGTGCTTATGAACAGTATTTCAACCCACGATATTGAGAGAGCCATAAATGTTCTTGGCGGTGAAAGCTGCGAGGGAAAAAGCAAGGACTGGATGAGCGGCCGTATGCTGACTGCGGAGGAATATGAGCTTGGCAGAAACAGAATGAAGGTGGCTATGGCTTTGCAGTATTTTCTTCCGGGGGTACCCTGTATTTATTACGGCGACGAGGCCGGTCAGCAGGGATATAAGGATCCGTTCAATCGCCGTTGCTATCAGTGGGGCAAAGAGGATCAGGAGCTGCTGAATTATACCCGTCTGCTTGCCAAGGTAAGAAAATCCTCTAAGGTTTTCAGGGACGGAACATTGAAGTTTTTGTATATAGACGATAACGTTATTGCTTTTTCAAGGGCGAGAAATCACAGGAGAAAAGCCGTTATTATATTTATAAACCGTTCGGCTCAGGAGCAGGTAATAGACAGCTCAAAGACGGACGTTAAATCTTGCTCGTATTATCATACTCTTTACGGAGATGTTAAGTTTGGAGGAAAGCGTGTTTCTCCCGCCGTATGGGTTCGCCGCGTTTAAGGTCGAGCTGCCGCTGCAATAAAAAGAATTTAAGGGACGCTTTCTAAGCGTCCTTTTTTTGCCTTTGAAAAGTATGAACATGCGTTTTGCCTTTACAAAGCTGTCGGATTATGTTAGAATTACAATGAAAACAGGTTATAAAAAAACCGCTTATTTACTTTTTCCGTACAGTCGGAGGAACGGAGGGCGTCTTGAAAAAATTAAGAACGGCAATAGCTTTATTTTTATTATTCGTAACGACGTGTACTTTTTGTATAAACGCGTATGCGGAAAACGTGCCGCTGTTGTATATAAACGCCGGCTACGGCGAAGAGAACGGCGTTGCCGAGGTAGAACTGAAAATAAAAAATAACAAAGGTATATCTGCCTATTCGGTAATTGTGAATTACGATCCGGATATGCTTACCTTTATTGAAGCTTCGCAGTCGGACGCGCTTTCCGGCGGAGTGTTTTACTGCAACGGAAGCTATGCTCAGGACGCGGTCAGGCTTGTCTGGTCAGACAGCAGAAATAAAAGCGGAGACGGAACGGCGGCGGTGCTTCGCTTTAAAGCGGCGGACGGAACAGCCGATTTGAATACGCTTGTTTCTATCGGTCATACGTTGGTGGGAGACGATTTGCAGCCGGCAGCGTTTGAAGCGTCTGACGGTGAACTGAAAATTTCCGGAGAAATATTTTACGGCGACGTAAATAGGGACGGAATTGTTAATGTGGCGGATATAGTCGCCCTGAATATGTATCTGCTGGATTCTGATAAAAACGTCTTAACTAATACGTCGCAGGCAAATGCGGACGTAAACGGCGATAAGCTTATTAATTCAAACGACAGTCTAACTATAATGAACTATATCTCTATGACGATAGGGGGTTTTTAAATGAACGCAAAGGGAATTTGTCTGAAAATAGTTTCGGTTATACTTTCGGTCGTAATGCTTTTTCCGTATTGCACGGTTGAAGCCGGCAATTCTATGAAGGCCGGGCAGGATTGCATAGAGCTTATCAAGAAGTGCGAGGGATTCAGTAAATATAAATACTGGGATTACAGCCAGTGGACTATCGGCTATGGAACGGGAGTAGGAGCGGACGAATATCCGGACGGAATAACGGAGGAGGAAGCGGAAAAGCTCCTTAAAAACGCGTTGGGTACATACGAGGGCTATGTTAATAAATTTGCGGATAAATATAATATAAGCCTTAAACAGAATCAGTTTGACGCGCTGGTTTCACTTTCTTATAATATGGGTAATATATGGTCTGTATATGATGAATTTGCTCTGAAGAGCTATCTTATAGACGGGGCTGAAAAGCATAGCTTTCTTGAGATTGCAAAGGCGTTCGGAGAATGGCGCGTAGCCGGAGGAAGCGTTTTGCAGGGGCTTGTAAACCGCAGAGAGGACGAAACAAAGCTTTTCCTTTCCGACAGAACGGAAAATAAATCCGAGGTATGGAGAGTGAATACGGAAAGCGGTATAAATCTGCGCGAGTCTGCGGATTCGTCGTCGTCAAAAACAGGTTTTCTGCCCATGAACACCATTTACGAGGTGACGGAGAAAAAAACGAACGATGGAAGTCTCTGGGGAAAAATCTTTGCCGACGGCAGGGAGAGCTGGTGCATACTTGATTATTCAAGATATATAGTCGGGGGGCCGCTTGAATACGGCGAAAGCGGGGACGGCAGCGGTAAAACCGAAAAATGGAGGGTGACATCGGATAACGGTCTAAATCTCAGGGAGGGGCCGGGCCTTAGCTATAAGTCGCTGGAGGTTCTGGATAACAGGACCGAATTCAGCGTATCGCAGACGGTTGAGGCTGACGAGCATATCTGGGGCAAAACAAAGTATAATAATAAAGAAGGATGGGTGGCTCTGACATTTGCGGAACGTATCAGCGGAGAAGAATTTGAATCCGCTGTCCTGGAAAGCATAGCGATAACCTCCGAGCCGGCGAAGAAAGAATATAAGGAGGGAGAAAAGCTTTCGCTGGAGGGTATTGAGGTAACGGCGAAGTACGGCGACGGAAGCGAGAAAATTGTAACGGATTTTACTGTGTCGGGATTTGAGCCGATTGCCGGAGAACATACCGTAATCGTTTCATATATGGAAAAAACCGCGTCATTTAAAGTCAGGGTAGCGGAGAAAAGTCTAATAGGCATCGAAGTTGTCAGCGCGCCTGAAAAAACCATGTATAAGCAGGGCGAAAGACTTGACGTTACCGGTTTAAGGGTAAATGCAGTTTACGACAATAACGTTATGGAGGAAATATCGGATTATAATATAAACGGTTTCGACAGCAGCGCCGGAACAAAAACTATAGAGGTGGAGTATAATGGATTTAAAGACTATTTTATGGTGACGGTGAGCGAAAAGCAGATGACGGAACTTAAAATAACAAGACTGCCGGATAAAACAGAGTATGTTATCGGTCAGCAGCTTGATTTGAGCGGAATGATAGTTTACGCTTATTTTGATAATAATAGTAAAAATCAGATAACCGCCTATTCCTTCGACGGGTATAATCCGCAGGTGGAGGGGGTTCAGACAATAACTATCGGCTATAACGGCTTTTATCAGAGCTTTGAAATAACAGTCAGCGAGCCGGATATGTACGAGCTGCCCGGAGATCTCAACGGAGACGGCGTGAGGGATATTTTTGATCTTGTCCTGCTTAACAGGTTTGTTTTTGAGGGCAGGGGAGAATTCCCTTCTGAGAGAGTTTATCTTGCGGATATAAACGGAGACGGATATTACGACATAAAGGATATTGAAGCGCTGAGCAGAATTGTTTCGGAGCAGTAAGGGAGAATTAAAAATGCTTAAGGGTTTACTGGAAAATAAAATATGCGCGTCCTGCAAAATATGCTGCGGATTTGACAATACAGATCTTTGGGAAATGCCGGTTATGAATGAAAAAACCAGGCGAAGGCTTGCCGAACTCAGACCGAACGTAGGATTCATTGAAAAGGACGGCGGCTTTGTGGTAGACGCCGGAAATCTTCCTGACGGCGAATTGTTTTATTGTCCCGCACTTGATCCTGAAAAGGGCTGTATGCTGGGCGTTGATAAGCCCTTTGACTGCTTTATATGGCCGTTCAGAATTATGTCCGTTGATGAAGGACTGCTTGCTATAACGATTTCGCCTGTGTGTCCTGAGATTTACAGCCGTCCTCTGTCACAGCTTATGGATTTTCTTTCCCAGGGACTGGAAAAAACTATTTATGAATATGCCGGAAAACACCCGGAAATAATAAAGCCATATGAACATGATTATCCTATTTTGTCAATAAAAAGGTTGTTTTAGTATATTTCTGCCAATGTACTATACAATCTGCACAAGGCTGCTAACAATTATTTTATCAAAATAGAGAAAACGCCGAAATTAGTTGACTTCCAAGGAAAATCATGGTATACTTAGAACATAGAAAAAGCGAAAGCATTGATGCTATTAAGCGATTCTAAATTGCAAGCAAGAAGAGTGAGAAAAAATATTTTGGCAAACTTATTGAAAAGTAAGGACGCAAAGCTAAGGGTCTAACCCGTTTCTCATTTGAAACGGTATGATTGCCAGTTGCACAATAATTTATGATTATTGTTTTTTGATAACTGATTAAAAACAGTTATCGTAATCAAAAGTCATACGTCCCAAACAGTAAGATTGCCCTTGATTTTTTGAAAGAAGGGTAATTATGAAAAAAACATTTAAAAGATTGTCCGCATTATTAGCAACGGCCGCTATGGCTGTTTCTTGCGGAACGATGAGTCTATCCGCGGAAGAAACCAGCGCAGTAATCAATTTATCCGATTCAGTTGCGGTTGCAGGTAAATATGTTACCGTTGACTTAACTCTTGAGTCGGGAAACAGATGCGCAGGCTATAACCTTGACGTTGAATTCGACAGCGAACTTAAGCTTGAAAGAATAGAAGGCGTTGTTACTTCTTGCGTAGTTGATAATGTTGTTACCTTAGTAAATTTTACCGGTACGCATTTTCAAGACGGTAAGGTAATGTCTACTTTAACTTTCGAAGTTCCGGAAAACGCTGAAGAAGGAACAGTTTATGATGTAAGGGTTTCCAGAATCGGCAATCTATGTAATGGCAATATCGGCGAATTTGACAATGTTGAAATCAACGATAGCGCTATTACGGTTTTAGAGGCTGCAAAGCCTGTAACCAGGCACATGGTTTATATTGAAGAAAAAGGCAATACCAATGCTGAAGTCGCTTTAAGAGGCGATGTAAACGGCGACGGCAATGTTGATCTTTATGATGCGATTATGGTTACAAAGAAAATGATGAGTATGGAAAATCTTAACAAAAAGCAAGAATTTTTTGCTAACGTTAATGAGGACCAATCTACTGATTTGTATGACGCTATCAGTATATGCAGATACAATATGTCAGCAGATAAGGAAAATGCTTGGGGTGAAATTATTTCCAAGTGAGTTATTTGTAATTTCAAAGAAGGACGCTGGCGCGTCTTTCTTTTTTTATTTCTAAGTGATAACCATTATCACCTGTTATTGCATATTGAACAGCTTGATTGTGAAAAGTTTGTGAATTTTTATAAAAATGGCTTGACAACTGAATTTTGATGTATTATAATAAATTCAGAACTTAAGAGACATTATTCTTTTCGGTTCGATTTTGATTTAAAACCTAATATATTTGGAGGATTTTAGAATGAAGAAGTTTATTTGTTCAGTTTGCGGTTATGTATATGAGGGAGAAGCTGCTCCGGAGTCATGTCCACAGTGCAAGGCGCCGGCTTCGAAGTTTAATGAGGTTAAGGAAACAGCGGGTCTTGCATGGGCTGATCAGCATGTTGTAGGCGTTGCAAAGGGCGTTGATCCTGAAATAATAGAAGGTCTTAAGGAGAATTTCAACGGCGAATGTTCCGAGGTTGGCATGTATCTTGCTATGGCAAGAGTAGCGCACAGAGAAGGCTATCCTGAAATTGGTCTTTACTATGAAAAGGCAGCTTATGAGGAAGCAGAGCATGCGGCTAAATTTGCTGAGCTTCTCGGCGAAGTAGTAACAGATTCCACAAAGAAAAATCTTGAGCTTAGAGTTATGGCTGAAAACGGCGCGTGTGAGGGCAAGAAAAAGCTGGCTTCAAGAGCTAAGGAGCTTAATCTTGACGCAATCCATGATACGGTACATGAAATGGCTAAGGACGAGGCTCGTCACGGCTGTGCGTTTGAAGGTCTTTTAAAGAGATATTTTGGTTAAGCTAATACGAGAGTCTTTAACATAGATTTCCTTCTTCTTTATTTATACAAACCGGCGCCTGATTTTATTCAGGCGCCGGTTTTAATATGTCAATAATTGAATCACAATCAGATTAAACGATACGTTCAGGTCTTTTCGTGGTTTTACAGGGGCAAAGGGCTGTCAGCATATAGAATACCTGACTTTATAGCCGGTGAATTTTCAAGAATTCATAGACCTGTCAGAATAGCCGAATTCCTCGTCTTTTTATTTTGTTTCAATTTGAAATAAAAGTCCCGTATCAGACTTTTAAACGTCTGAACGGGGCTTTTTGTGTTTAACGAAAGCAAAGGCTTTTGCTAAACATGATTATTAAAAATACAAAGATTACTTGCTTGCAATAGCAGCCTGTGCAGCGGCAAGTCTTGCGATCGGAACGCGGAAAGGCGAGCAGGAAACGTATGTCAGACCAAGCTTGTGGCAGAATTCAACTGATGAAGGATCTCCGCCGTGCTCGCCGCATATGCCGATGTGCATTTCAGGACGAACTTCCTTACCGAGCTTAACAGCCATATCCATAAGCTTGCCTACGCCTGTCTGGTCGAGCTTAGCGAACGGATCGTTCTCGAAAATTTTAGCGTCGTAGTAAGCGTCGAGGAACTTGCCTGCGTCGTCTCTTGAGAATCCGAATGTCATCTGAGTAAGATCGTTTGTGCCGAAGCAGAAGAATTCAGCTTCCTTGGCGATTTCATCGGCTGTCAGCGCGGCTCTTGGAATCTCGATCATTGTACCCACCTCATACTTGAGGTCTGCGCCGGCTTCCTTTATTACTGCGTCTGCTGTTTCAACAACAAACTTCTTAACGTATTTAAGCTCCTTGATGTCTCCGATCAGCGGGATCATGATTTCAGGAACGATTGTCCAATCGGGGTGTCTCTTTGAAACTGCGATAGCAGCCTTTATAACAGCCTTTGTCTGCATTACTGCGATTTCAGGATATGTTACGGCAAGACGGCAGCCTCTGTGACCCATCATTGGATTGAATTCGTGAAGCGAAGCTATGATATTCTTTATTGTTTCAACTGACTTGCCCTGAGCCTTAGCAAGAGCTTCAATGTCAGCTTCTTCTGTAGGAACGAATTCGTGAAGCGGAGGATCGAGGAATCTGATTGTAACAGGGCAGCCTTCAAGCGCTTCATAAAGGGCTTCAAAGTCAGCCTGCTGCATAGGCTCGATCTTAGCAAGAGCGGCTTCTCTTTCTTCAACAGTATCGGAGCAGATCATTTCACGGAAAGCGCCGATTCTGTCCGGCTCAAAGAACATGTGCTCTGTACGGCACAGACCGATACCTTCAGCTCCAAGCTCTCTTGCCTTTTTAGCGTCGGCAGGAGTGTCCGCGTTTGTTCTTACCTTGAGAGCTCTGTATTTATCAGCCCAAGCCATGATTCTTCCGAATTCACCGGCAATAGTAGCGTCTACCGTAGGAATAATTCCGTCGTAGATGTTGCCTGTTGAACCGTCGATTGAGATGAAGTCGCCTTCATGATATGTCTTTCCTGCGAGTTCAAACTTCTTGTTTGCTTCGTCCATCTTGATATCGCCGCAGCCTGAAACGCAGCATGTACCCATACCGCGGGCAACAACGGCAGCGTGAGATGTCATACCGCCTCTTACCGTGAGGATACCCTGAGCGGACTTCATACCTGTGATGTCTTCAGGCGAAGTTTCAAGACGAACCAGAACAACCTTTTCGCCCTTTTCAGCCCATGCAACAGCGTCGTCGGCTGTAAACACGATTTTACCGCAGGCAGCTCCGGGAGACGCGCCCAGACCTTTGCCGACAGGAGCGGCAGCCTTAAGCGCCTTTGCGTCAAACTGAGGGTGAAGCAGAGTGTCAAGGTTTCTTGGGTCGATCATAGCTACCGCTTCTTCTTCAGTTCTCATACCTTCGTCAACGAGGTCGCAGGCAATCTTCAGAGCAGCCTGAGCCGTTCTCTTGCCGTTTCTTGTCTGAAGCATAAAGAGTTCGCCGTGTTCAACTGTAAATTCCATATCCTGCATATCTCTGTAGTGATCTTCAAGAGTCTTGCATACGTTCTGGAATTTTTCAAACGCAGCCGGGAACTTTTCAGCCATCTGCGCGATCGGCATAGGCGTTCTTACGCCGGCAACAACGTCCTCGCCCTGTGCGTTTGTAAGGAATTCGCCCATAAGCTTCTTTTCGCCTGTTGCAGGATCACGGGTAAACGCAACGCCTGTACCGCAGTCGTCGCCCATGTTTCCGAAAGCCATCGACTGTACGTTTACCGCAGTTCCCCAGGAGTACGGGATATCATTGTCGCGGCGGTAAACATTGGCACGCGGGTTGTCCCAGGAACGGAATACCGCTTTGATAGCCTCCATAAGCTGCTCCTTCGGGTCGTCCGGGAAATCTTTTCCGATTTTTCCTTTATATTCCGCCTTGAACTGGTTTGCCAGCTCCTTCAGGTCGTCCGCCGACAGCTCAACGTCCTGCGTAACGCCTCTGTCCAGCTTCATTTTGTCAATCAGCTCTTCAAAATATTTCTTGCCGACCTCCATAACAACGTCGGAGAACATCTGGATAAATCTTCTGTAGCAGTCCCATGCCCAGCGCGGATTACCGGACTTTTCAGCAAGCACATTTACTACCGTCTCATTCAGTCCGAGATTCAGGATCGTGTCCATCATACCCGGCATGGATGCTCTTGCGCCGGAGCGAACAGATACCAGCAGCGGATTCTCGCTGTCGCCGAATTTCTTTCCGGTAATCTCTTCCATCTTTCCAATATACTCGTTGATCTGTGCCTGAATTTCGTCATTAATCGTCTGTCCGTCTTCATAGTACTGCGTACACGCTTCTGTCGTGATCGTGAATCCCTGCGGTACCGGAAGCCCGAGGCCTGTCATCTCTGCCAGATTCGCACCTTTTCCCCCAAGAAGCTCGCGCATATTCGCGTTACCTTCGCTGAATAAGTAAACCCATTTTGCCATTATGTAGTTCCTCCTGTTTTGTATTTTGGCGGCGGTTCTCTCCAAAACAGCCGCACAGCTTCCGGCAGATGTGGCTCTCTGCCAGAGCTTCTTTTGCGCAATAAAACTGTATTCTTTACCTTGCGCGCAAAAAACACCGGGTAAATAACCGGTGTGACGCGATACCTCGTTATATCGCACACAATTATTGTAACATATCTGAAAATGTAGTCAAGGGAATCTGTATTAATTAAAAATTTAACGATATTAGCTTATCTGCCAGTGTGTTTTTCGTTCATACCCATTCCCTGTTTCAGAATAAAAGTGTGCTGTGCCATCACTCTTCGTTTACAGTATCTCATCCCAGTTCTCCACCGATGACAGATCCCTCGCCTCAAAGTCTCCGCCCAGCTGCCCAAACAGGGGACCCACTGCCAGGGTTTTCATTCCTCCGTTTCTTGCCGCCTGTATTCCGGCTGCCGAGTCTTCCACTACAAGACAATCCTCCGGCGCCAGTCCCAGCTTCTCTGCCGCCACCAGAAAAACCTCCGGGTCCGGCTTGGATCTGGTGATGTCCAGACCGCAGCTTATTTTATCCAGAAGCGGCATCAGTTCGATCCGTTCCAATATCTCCGGCGCATTTTTGCTGGCAGAGCCTACTGCCGTTAAGACTCCCCGCTCCCGCAGCATTTCCAGCGCTTCTTTCGCTCCCGGCAGCACATCCTCCAGAGACAGCGACTGCAGAGATTTTTTATAATAATCGTTCTTCTTTTCAGCCAGAGCCTTTTTTTCTTTATCCGTATATTCCTTCGTCCCCTTCTCCAGCACAATTTCCAGAGACGCCATCCGGCTGACGCCGCGCTGCCGCTCGTTGTC
>OGPD01001994.1_pt1 | contig 13949 bp, 10 predicted proteins | sample 1552861 | NCBI WGS metagenome assembly OGPD01 (sample SAMEA2580280, study PRJEB22360) | human gut metagenome | biome: human gut; feature: human-associated habitat; material: faeces | place: Denmark | collected 2008/2010
TAGAAGTATTTACCACGATTTTAACCACGATTGACAGGGAAAATATAAGAAGATAGACCTAGATATGTGAGGTTTACCACAAAAGCAAAATGCCCGTAGAGCCGATAAAATAAGGCTTTGCGGACATTTAAGAAGATATAAAAAGATAGTCAAAAAGACATATATAATTTAAGATAAATGTTAATACAGAAACTTGTATCCCTAACAATTTCGATAATACGAGAGCCAGACCGGAAACACTTCCGGCTACGATATTTCCGGGAATCATGAAGAAATAAACCCCTGAGGCTACAAGAAACATTCCAAATGTAATGATTAATATTTCACGAATAGATATTCCTTTGTTTTTCATTTTAATACTCTCTTTTCTGGTAAAATATAGTTACGGGACATCTATTTACAAAAAAATAAAAAATAAATTTTCCCTAAACAATATCTTATCTCTATCAGAGATGAATTTCAATCAAATTCTTTGATTATTTATTACTATTTTTAACTTACGGATCGTAATCTGATTTTTTTCATAAACAACCGGTGATTCTATGATTTTCTGTAAGTTTTCGACTTGTATTTATATTCTTCTGCCGATATAATATAAACGTTATAATTACAGATCAATCATGAAAGGTAGGAAGAAAATGCAGTTACAACGGTTACTCAGTTATACGCGTAAAGCAGTGGATGAATATAGTATGATACAGGAAGGGGATCATATTGCGGTAGGTATTTCGGGCGGAAAAGACAGCCTTACCCTGCTCTATGCGCTTCATGGATTAAAACGGTTTTATCCCCGTAAGTTTGATTTAAGTGCTGTAACTGTAGATCTTGGATTTGCAGATTTTAATTTGGAACCGATTCAAAATTTATGCAGGGAATTAGAAGTTCCTTATAAAATAGTAAAATCAGATATTTATGATATTCTTTTTAATGTACGACAAGAGAGTAATCCTTGTTCGCTTTGTGCAAAAATGCGTAAAGGCGCCTTAAATGAGGCGGTTAAGGAGATGGGGTGTAATAAAGTGGCTTATGCTCATCATAAAGATGATATTATTGAAACAATGTTGCTCTCATTGATTTTTGAAGGAAGATTTTATTCCTTTTCTCCAAAAACATATTTAGATCGTATGGATCTTACTGTTATCCGTCCAATGATGTTTATAGATGAAATGGAAGTAATCGGTTTTCGCAATAAATATTCTCTTCCGGTTGTAAAAGGAAAATGTCCTGTAGACGGACATACGAAGCGGCAATATGCAAAAGAACTTTTAAGAGAACTTAACAAAGAACATCCGGGAACAAAAGAACGAATGTTTCACGCTATTTTAACAGGAGATATTAAAGGTTGGCCGCAGCGCACGATATCGAGACGTTAAATAAGATCTTAAAAGTGAATAAACTAGCGGCAAGTAAAACACATCCGATGTTTAATCCATCGGATGTGTTTTTATAATATGTGACATTATCGCATGTCAACACCTATTATTTATTATAAGTATTTCTTTTCCTGAATAGGATCAAGGAAAATCCGGTGCAAATCATCAGCAGAAATAGAGGTATTATATGAGTTGAGTCACCTGTTTTTACTGCTGTACTTTTTTCTGAATGAGTGATGTTTTGATTTGGCCGGTCAGAAGTTTCTAAGTCGGCTTTTTTTTCGGTTAATCCGTTGATTGATTTTTTAATACTATTGATTTGCTGTTCAAGTTGTTCGGCAGTGACGTTGTCTGTTAAAAGCGCCTCAGATTTTATGATTTGCTCTTTAAGTATTTTGACTGTTTCGTCTGTGTATTTACCGGATTCCACTTTTGCTTGAGCAGTTTCAATGAGTAGAGCTAATTCCTGTTTTAATTGTTCAATCTTTCCTGAATCAGGTGTATCCGGATCAGTAGGACCTTCCGGATCAGTAGGACCTTCCGGATCAGTAGGACCTTCCGGGTCGGTAGGACCTTCCGGATCAGTAGGACCTTCCGGATCGGTAGGACCTTCAGGGTCAACAGGAGGTTCTGTTGATCCGGTGCCTATGATCACATTTAGGGAAATCTCGTCTCCAGTTGCTTTTCCTGCACCGATCAAATTCCCTTTTAAAGTGAGGATCGTATCTTCAGCAGAAGTATATTCTGAAAGATCCCAGTTTACAAATAATGATGCCAAGTCCAGTATTTTATCACTGTCTTTTAATGCAAGCTTTCCACTGATAATTAAAGGAAGCAGCTTTCTTAATTCTTCTTGTGACGTACCTTTGTCGATTTTAATATCGCTGATCGGCATATATTCTTTTAATTCTGTTTCGGAGGATATCCTCTTTCCTGTTATGGTAAGCTCTTCTAAACCTACACAGTTTCCGACAGCAGCACTGTTTAATTCACGGAATAATAATTTGACATACCTTCCGATGATTGGTTGATCAAGTGAAATTTCATCTGTTGGATGGGCTGCTCCGTTCGGTTCGTTTTTTATCGTTTTTGCAGTGATCCAGTTTTCTTTATCAGCAGATACGAGAACGTCATAGTCTGTCGGATAAACTAAATTAAAATACTCTGCAGTAAGTGATTCGATGATATTTGTTTCTTCACCGAGATCAACGATGATCCATGCTTCTTCAGATGCATGAGCGCCTTTGATGTAATTGCTGTTCCATCTTGTCTCACGGTTCCCGTCCACGGCAAAATCTTTTTGATCTCTGTCAAGCTCGGTTCCTGATACCTCTACCGGACGGTTTATAGCAAGATTTTCTGAATCCGGGATTTCAGGTTGTTCAGGCTTTGGTTTTTCGGAATCTGCTTCTGTATCGATGATTTGTTCTACATAGATTCCGATATCATCTGTATTTTGTTTTTCATCTTCGTTTGTATAAATTTCATATATAGAAGGCGCTTTTCCCTCTGCCCATTCAAGTCGAATCGCGAAAATATTGTCATATTCTGATACATCAAAAGTTTTTGTTCCCTTATCAAATGTACCTAAGTCTTTCCATTTATCAGTTCCGGTTCGTACCTTTACATTAGCTTCGGAAATAGTATGTACATCTTGCAAAATAGAGAACGATTTTAATTTTGTATTGTCTGTCAGTTTATATTCCAGCCATCCGGCAGTTTTGTTTTCTGTTGTAAATACAGTGGACAGATCCTGATCGATACATTTTTCAAGATTACCTTCTGCACTCGAAGCAATCGGATATGTACTTGTATTTTCTTCAATATTTTTGTTAAATTCAATTTCTTTGATACAAAGGAACGGATTATCATATTTACCGATAACGTCATCTGTTACGAGAATACGAAGATATCTGCTCTTAGCTCCCTGGGCATTTGCTCTTACATAACGATAGGGAGGTTCCACTTTTGTATTGTCATTTTTTACAGACGCGATCGTGGTCCACTCTTTTTTATCAGAGGAGATTTGTATATCTGCATCGTATAAATGAGGTTTTCCATCCGCTGTGACGATTGTAACATCATAAAGCGGTGTTGAAGTTCCGAGGTCTATAATAATGTATCCGCCATTATTTTGACCCTGATTCGTCCAGGCATGGGTTGTAAAATCTCCATCAAACATATTCTCCCACGTACCTTCTTTAAGCGGATTTGTAAAACTTGTTTCGCTCATCTTCGGTGTGATCTTAAGATTATTTACGGAAATACCTAGTTTTGTCAATGATCCTTTTAGCGTTTCATTTGTCTGATTGACAAGACGGACATATCGCATCGGTTGTGGCCCTTTGAAATTTTTCGCATCTGTCCATTCAATTCCATTTGTTGAATATTGTATTTTTGCTTTTTCAAATTCGTCTGATTCGGAAAAAATATCAGACACTGAGACAAGGGAGGTCATTTTGATACCGACATATTCATTCGGTTTTAATTCTAAATCCTTAATGTCTCTTATACGAAATTCGTTTTCGTAAATGTGGATCGGAGTCTCTTTTAATTTTTCAATATTTGTATAAATACGTTCCCCGTCAGTAAATTTCTTATTTACTGTAAATTCGCGTACTTTTGTCCAATAATTTGCTTTGTTCGGAGTTGTCGTTCCTGTCTTGGTAAGACGCAGACGCACATAGCGTGCATTTATGTTTAACCCTGTTTTTTCTATTTTATGTGATTCATCTGTTTCTTTGTACTCCTGAATTGTGACCCATGAACCGTCTTCACCTGTTTCAGAATATTCTAAAACGAAATTGTGGAAATAGTCATGATCAGTTTCTGATGCTCCCTGAAGAATTGTAATATCTGTTACAGGGATAACACGACCTAAATCTACGCCATAGTAATCTCCTATCTTTTGGTTTTGATTCCATTCGCCGGCAGTTGATGGATCTTTGTCAAATAATTTTGCGGAAACAGTATCATCTGTTCGTTTTACACCTGCAAGAACTGCATAAAACGAAGGAATTACATTCGTATTATCAGGATCGAAAAACGGTGTTAATTTATTTTTTGCCGTTGCGGCTGCTTTCGATACGAACGGTTGGATACGTTTACTTCCTGCTTCTGCGCCTTCTTTTACTCCTTCTGCTGTCGGATATGTATTCCATGTTTGTAGCGCCTTGCCTGCTGTTGCAAACGTTTCCCAAGCTGTATCTATGTCTTTTTCTTGAATAGCAATGATACTTTCGATAATTGCCTTTCCGCCTGAAGCGATATCTTGCAGTGATTTCAGCCATGGATCTAATTCTGATTTTAAATCAGCATTGTCACATGTTGATCTAAATGTTTCGATTGCAGCAAGAATAGATTCAAATTCCGATTTTAAAGCTGCCGTTTCTTTATCATTTTTCAAGTTCTCTCCATTACTGATTTTAGCTGTAACATTTTCAAGCTTTTCTTTCAGATATTCTGATTCCGGAAAGCCTTGCGGTACACGTACGGAACGAGGACAGTTTGCAACATTAGATGCAATTTTAAAGTAAGCGTCCTGTACTTCAGGTTCAAGATAACGGAATGCATCCTGCCAAACAGTTTGCGCGTTTGCAGTGTAATTAGTATTGTTCCAGAATAGTGATGCAAGCTGGAACAGACCGACTTTATTACTCTGTGCAAAGCGGGAAGGGTTTGAGACAGCTCCTGTAAGTCCTGTTATGCCATCGCGGGCGTAATGTGTGATATCTCCAAGATAAAGTCCTGATTTTCCATGTTCGTTTACCGGATAATTCAGCCAGAAACAAACTTTGTGTCCTGTTTTCTCTGAAACATAATCGATTGTTTCCTGTGTGATCGGCGAGTTTACGTCATCACCTGTCCAATATAGGATAATTGACTTGTCAAGTTTTTTTAATGCACTTAATTCAGCCTCTTTTGACCATGCTTTGTTATATCCCTGCATACAGTAAGTGATCGGCTTGCAGTTGTTTGGAATAATGAATTCTTTTGTCAGCTTATTTAAAAGATTTACTACATCTTCATGAGTTCCTTGTCCGAAGTCGTCATTTAAAATGTCAAATTTTCTAACGCCTGCGTCATAAAGCTGACGGAATTTTGCAAGTAGTTTCTGATACCGTTCATTATAGGCGGTTTCATTCGATGTATCTAAATTGGTGAAAAATCCCGAAATATGTACGGACCATGTATAGTAACATTTTGTCTCTTCACCTACTTTTACAAGTTTTTGTATCTGATCGATTTCGCTTTGCGGATAAAGTTCTCCCCATTTTGATGTATGATAAGGATCAGTTTTTGATGCATAAATATAATGGTTCATTTTAACATCACGTGCAAATCTCATAAGGCTTTCCCGTGATTTATAATCCCACCCTCCGTAAAAGCCTTCAATAAATCCTCGATATTGTATGTCAGAAAAATCCTCGATCTGTACGCTGCGAAGGGCTGGATCTTCATAAGATGTAAGCATCATCTGTAACGTAGCGATACCGAAAAATGTACTGTCGGTATCTTTTCCTACGATTGAGATAATATTTTCTTTGGCGCTAAGTATATATGAATCAGTTCGATTGAAAAGATCAGACGTTTTAATCGTTGTATTTTTATTGATATAGCTGTCCGCTTTTCCATTGGAACCTTTTATTCCCAACAGGATCGTAGTTTCTCCGTTGACGATCTCTTCAGAATGTACAACTGTTTTCCCATAGTCTGTTATAACTTCTTCCAAAAAGTTCTGTGTAGCTTTATCTATACCTTCCTCGAAGACAACATGAACTCTATCTGACATCACAAATTGTTCGTTATCATATACAACAGAATGAGGAATCGGATAAATTTTATATTCGTTTGATTCTGTGTTTTTTTCCTTGGCATGAATTCCGATACCGCTGCATAGAGGTATGATAAGTAGTGATATGAGCAAAATGCTCAATATGCTTTTGATTTTCCTAAAGAGTTTCAGCTTTTTCATAAAATGTTCCCGCTCCTTTTTCGTTATTTCATACAAAAATTACCTATTATTTTAATGATACTACACAAATCAACTAAAATCAATGAATAAAAATTATGAAATTACACAATAAAAACCCGAAAATCATAAAACATCATCTTAATTTCAAGATCGGTTTTATAGTTTTCGGGCTTTTTAAGTTATTCTAAGTTTCTTTATTTAAATTCGTTTGCTTTCTTTCGCAATACTTTCTTTTAGTTTTACATAGTCAATAATCGCATTCGCCGTTCCGTCTATGCCAAGTTCGGAACTTGTAAGACAAAGTTCGTAGCTTTTTGAGTCGGACCATTTTTTATTTGTATAATAATTATAATAACCTGCTCGTTTTTTATCTGTTTTTAAGATCATATCTTTTGCCTTCGCATCCGTCAGATTATAGATCCTTGCAATACGGCGTATTCTTGCATCAAGATCGGCATGAATGAAAACGCTTACTACATTTTTATATGATTCAAGTGCATAATCTGCACATCTTCCGACAAGAATACAAGGTCCTTCATCTGCGATTTTTTTGATTGCATCAAACTGTGCAAGAAAAACCTTATGATTGATCGGCATATCTGTATAGGTGTTTCCGGAATATCCCATTGAATATGTATCCATTACTAGTGAATAGAGAAAACTGCTTGTAGGTTTTTCGTTATGTGATTCAAATATTTCTTCACAGATTCCGCTTTCTTTTGCTGCACGGGCCAGCATTTCTTTGTCATAAAGTTTGATTCCGAATTCTTTGGCTACTTTATATCCGATTTCCCGGCCGGCACTTCCGAATTCTCTTCCAATAGTAATGATCGTATTTGTTTTCATTTAAGGTCACTCTCCTTTACGTCAACAATATGTGATTTTGCATAAAAAATACATATACAAATGAACTATATGTGAGTATTATAACTAAAAACAAAGAAAAATACAATCAAATTTCTATTTTCTTTTCTTTTTTCCTTCAACAAAATCAGCGTTCTTCTAATTGTTTGAGAAGTTTATTAAAATATTCCGGAAGAGGTGCGTCGACTTCGATATATTTCCCTGTGGAAGGATGAGTGATTCCAAGAACTTTTGCATGTAATGTCTGACCCTGAAGTTTAAACGGACATTTTGACGGACCATACATACTGTCTCCTAGAATGGGATGTCCAATGCTTGCCATATGAACACGAATCTGGTGGGTTCGTCCTGTCTCCAGTTCGCATTCGATATAAGTATAATCTTTAAATCTGCGCAGGACGGTATAATGGGTAACTGCATGTTTTCCGTTCTTTGCTTTCGTACTCATTTTTTTTCGATCAATGGGATGCCTTCCGATAGGAGCGTTTACCACTCCGTTATCTTCTTTTATCTTTCCATGAACGATCGCATGATATCGTCGGGTAATCGAATGTTCTTTTAGCTGTTCTGCTATGATCTGATGCGCCTTATCATTTTTGCATATCAAAAGCGAACCTGTTGTATCCATGTCGATTCGATGTACGATTCCCGGACGAAGTATACCGTTAATTCCGGACAGATTATCTTTGCAGTGATACATTACTGCATTTACAAGAGTGTGCTCATAATGCCCCGGCGCCGGATGAACGACCATATTCTTGGGTTTATTAACAATAAGGATATCACTGTCTTCGTATAAAATATCAAGCGGAATATTCTCGGGAAGAATATCCAATACTTCAGGATCCGGAATAAAAACTTCGATCTTATCGTTTTCACTGATTTTATAGTTGGGTTTGACCGAGCTTTGATTGACGGAAATTTTGCCGTCTTTTAGCAGTTTTTGAATATAAGAACGGGAAAGGTTCTCAAGATTTTCACTCAAAAATCTATCAATCCTTTCCCCGCTGCGATCGGCTGTAAATTTAATCTGTTCCATAATATACGAACCTTTCTGTTTTATAGGTTAAATTGCAGTGCAGACTGATTTTATCTGATCAAATCCGATTTTTTTGTTTGCGCAGAAAATCAAAATCAGAGTCTTCTTTATAATAAAATAAAATCAAAAAAGCGAAAATAATGCATGCCACGACAACATAGCAGTCTGCCACATTGAAAATCGGGAAATCGATTAATTTAAAATAAAAGAAATCGATAACATAATTTAGTCTTACCCGATCGATCAGATTTCCGACAGCCCCGGCGATCAAAAGGATCGAACAGATACGAAGAGGCATATACTTTTTTGTATATGGAATTCTCCCGTATATGAGGAGAATCGCTCCACATATAACCAGAGCGCCAACGACAAATAAAAACTGTTTATTTTGAAGTATTCCAAAAGCCATACCTCGGTTTTCAAGATATTGAAGCTCAAAAACACCGTCTATCAAAACTTTTGCATGATTATTTTTCAGATACGCCACTGTAAAATATTTTGTAATCTGATCTATAAAAATTGCTGTTCCTATCCAAAAAAATGCTATAATATAGCTTTTAAATAAACGAAATTTCGGATTTTCTTTTTGCAAAGCCATTGTGTTTCTCCATCTCTAAATATATTTCTGTATCCTGACGTATATTCTGTGTTTTCTGGTTTTATTTCCGATTCCTGCAAAACGAAATTTTCCCATTTTGCGAACAGAGATAAGATCACCTTCATTTGGCTGGTAGCCATTACTTGTAATAAGTTTCCCGTTAACAAAGACTCTTCCGCCTTCAATCAATCCGCTAAGTTTTGTCCGGGAAGATGAAAATGCAAGTGATAATAAACTATCAAGTCGAACTGACGCAACGGTTCCCGTGAGTTCTTCATATTTGGGCGTATATTGAATGTCAAATGAAGGAAGTTCTTCTGTTTTGACCGATGTGTGCCGAATCCGTGTCAGCTCACTGCATAAAAAAGATACAATATCATCATGTGCAAATAAAATCGCTGTATTATTTTCAATAAGAATGTCTCCGGTTTTTGACCGGTCAATACCCAAATTAAGAATTGATCCCAGATAGTCTCTATGTGTGAGATCTTCTGAAAATTTTCGGTTTAACGGAAGGACCTGAAGAGCTTTGAAAGGATATCTTATCAAAGCAGGATCGAGCTCCTTTTTTCCGCAACGCAAATAAAGAGCATCAGGGATAAATGCAGCCATCTGACGCTCTGCCATGCCATATCCGCCGAAAGTAAGTATTTGTGTAAACAAATTTTCTTTCGGCAGCGTATGCAGTATATTTTGTTCATTTAGATTCAGAAAATCAGAGTATGTGATAAAATCTCTTTGATATGCATTTCTGGATAATTCAATAAAACGCTTTTCCAGAAGATACTGATCTTTCTCAAGATTGCCGCTTCCCATATCTGAATTAATATCGTCCTTTCACACTCGGTGTTTCCATCGAACCGCCGAGAAGATCTTGTAAATCACCGGAAATATCAACATTTGTCGGTGTTACAAGGAATATGTAATTTGAAATTTTCTGAAGATTACCGTTAATTGCAAATGTGGCGCCTGAAATAAAATCAATGATGCGCTGAGCAAGTTCAAGATCCATACCTTCAAGATTCAGGATAACAGTGCGTCCTGAAAGCAATGTCTCTGTTATTTCGCGGGAATCGTCAACAGAACTTGGTTTTACAACACAAACTTCCATATTTCCACCCTTTCTGGATGCAGGATGTCTCATCGGAGTCACCTTGCTTGAGGAAGCAGGCTGAAATTTCTTTTCCTCTTCCATATCAAAATCATCAAAAGATTCTTCCTTCGTATTTTTCTTTCCGAACAAAGAACGACGGGCAGGTTTTTCATCAAATTCCTCATCGTCGAAATATTCATCTTCTTCATCATAAAAATCATCATCATAATCATCGTCGTTCAGTTTCATAATGTCCAGAAATTTATCAAATACACCCATTTTTTACACTCCTATCTTGCGCTGCATATGCTCGCGCAATTTTATTATTTTCACGGCTCTAAGACTACAGCTATTCTGTCGGACAAGTCTTCTGCCATGTTATACTTTCATCCCAGATCTTACATCAGATATTGTAATTTCTGGCACCAAAGATTCCTGTTCCGATACGGACCATAGTTGCTCCTTCTTCGATTGCAACTTCATAATCATTGGTCATCCCCATTGAAAGTATGCTCACAGTACCATTATCAATGTTTTTTTGCTTAATGTCAACATATAATTTATGTAAATCTGCAAAAATTGCACGGTTTTCTTCTGGATTTTCGACAAATGGAGCTATTGTCATAAGCCCTTTTACACGTATATGTGGTAATTGCGAAAATTTTTCCATTAATGGAATAACTTCTTCTGTCTTTAATCCAAATTTACTGCTCTCCTGAGCAACATTCACTTCAAGTAAAATATCGATTATGCGATTTTGTTTGGCAGCTTCTTTTTCGATTACTTCTCCTAACTTAAAAGAATCGACAGAGTGGATCAATTTTACTTTATCGACAATATACTTTACCTTATTTGTCTGAAGATGTCCGATCATATGCCAATCAATGTCTTTTGGCAAGACTTCATACTTTTCACGAATTTCCTGAACTTTGTTCTCGCCGAAGATTCGCACTCCGAGATCGTAAGCTTCTTGAAGCATATGAGGAGGCTTCGTTTTGCTTACGGCGATCAGAGTAATTTCTTCTCGTTTTCTTCCGGCTTTTTTACATGCCGATTGTATTCGTTCTTCCACCGTCTTTAGATTTTCTTTAAGCATTTTTATTTCTCCTCTTTCCGAATAGTTAAAAGTTTTATTTTTTAGATTTTATTGAAATACGACATCATTTGAATTTACGCTTGAACCTTCCTGCACGATATGGTCATAATTAGAAAGACCATACGGTTCGTTTTCCTGCACGATATAATATTCGTCGTTTTCACAGAGAACACTTACTTTTCTGAATACGGCATATCCTTTATTGATATTATATACACCTTGCAGATTTTTTGTTTTTCCGACTACAAATGTATCGGATGACTCCGGTTTAACGAGTACGCTTCCATCTTCTAAATCCTGCTTGCTGACAAAAACGTCTCCATTTTCAGAAATGTCATAAATATTTACGGCGTGAAATACGGCGCTCCCATTCTCTTTTGCAAGCATTACACCGCTTGCGCTGCTGTTTCCGCCTGTCGTAATGTATTCTTTCGGAATGATAAAAAATTTCTCGTTAACTACAGAAGATTTCGGGATTTTTAATCCGCTTTCATCTTCCATGATCAATTCTATATTTAAAAATCTTTCCTCGGCATATCTTATCATTGAATTATCAAAATCAAGCTGACCGTAATATTTTCCTTGCCGTTCGATAACAGTAAGTTTTCCCCAAAGAGTTTCGCTGTCTTTGTCCATCCGTACTTTTATTCCGGATACATCTTCATGTTTTAACTTTATAGCTGTTTCTTTTGAAAGAGGAACGATAACCGACCAATCTTCACTTGTGATCATCCGGTAAACAGGATCTCCTGCTTTAACTTTCGTTTCATCGGATAAAGAAGAAACTTCATATTTTGTTTTATCAAAAGCAGATTCAGTAAATGTTTCAGTAGTCAATCCTTCATATCCATCGACTGTGAAGGCTACAATGCCATCCTGCTGTGCCTGATAAGACAACACATCCAGACCGCTTGCGGCAATCACTGCTCCAAGTTGTTCTGTTCGGGTCGCGCTGAATTCGTTTTGAAGCATTGTAGTGATTTCAGATTTCAGCGAATATACCGAACCGAAATCATTTGCACGATACCCTTCGATAAAATTTTGTATTTGAAGGGTAATCGCAGAACTGACTTCAGGATTTACTGTTATGGACTGACCTTCTGTGTGTTCTCCCTGTGTGGAGTCTGTTTTGCTGCTTGTATCAAGCTTTTCAGGGGAAAGGGCATAAATATTCATTCCGCGCTTGATCTTACTGTTTTCGGCCTGATAATAGCTTATATAACCGGATGATTCGGCAGTTACAGCCGTCTCTTTACGAATAATAAGTCCGGTATAAGAATTATCTTTCACAATGCTGCCTTCCCGTACTTCATAAACAGAGATCCGGTCTCCAGTAAAATACAAAATAATTGTTACAACCAAATAAATAAACACGATTGCAAAAAGAAAGATACCGAGATTGAATTCTCTTTTTGTTTTATATTTTTTTATATTGACTGAATTATTTTTTTTGGATGACAATTCAGTATACACCTCCTGCTTTTTTCTGGCGTTGCTAGTATATCATTTTTTTTAGTATATTTCCACTTTTTATGGACATAATAAAAAATATTGGTAGCTGAATTGTTACAAATATTGAGATGATAAAGGAGGAAATAACATGAAATGGTTTGACAATACAGCTCTGACACTCGTTATTATAGGCGCCGTAAACTGGCTTCTTATAGGGGTGTTCAGATTTGATCTGGTGGCATTTATATGCGGGAATATGAGCTGGCTTTCCAGGATCATTTATACGCTAGTAGGTTTGTGCGGCTTATACTTGATCAGTCTTTTTGGCAGAATCAAATCAATGTCAGAATAAAAGAAAAACACCTCGTAAAATGATATGATCGAATTATTTATCGGAAATTTCATTTTTACGGGGTGTTGTATTTTTTATAACGGCGGCAGATCAAAGTTCAGATTTGTCCGAAAACTTGCATCGTTTGCGATTCCGAAAGATGTCTTTTGACACTTTCGGGGATCTATTTCATTCCTGCATCAAGCAGTTCGTTCATTTCTTCGTAAAGAAGCGGTTTGTCAGAAGCGCCCATGATAACGGAAATATACGGTTCTCCTGCGGTGTTTTTTTCATATAAAATTACACAGTTTCCTGCCTGATCGGTTGTTCCGGTTTTTCCTCCGTATACGTGTATCCCGTCAGGCGGCGTCGCTTCTCCGGCTGAGTAATAATTCGTCGCCTGCCATGTAGGAGTATACGAAGTTCCGTCTGCCGAGGTAACTTTTGCCGTATATGAGTTCATAGAAATAATATCGAGAAAAGCTTGATCCTTTAATGCTTCATTAAACATTAAATACAAATCATATGTTGTTGTGTAATGATTTTCGTCATGAAGTCCGTGAGGATTTACAAAGTGAGTTCCTGTCGCTCCAAGTTGTTTTGCTTCTGTATTCATTAATTCGGCAAAAGCTTCCTGGCTTCCCGATATATGCTCCGCAATAGCGGCCGCACAGTCATTTCCGGATTGTAAGAGCAGACCGCATATGAGATCGTACAAAGTCAGGGAATCTCCGGCAGAAAGACCACAGGTAGACTCATCCCAATTAAAATTCGTGGAAGTGGCGCTCATCGTTACAACGTCATCCAAATTTCCATATTTTAAAGCAAGATAAGCAGTCATAACTTTCGTTGTACTTGCAGGATATAATTTGTCAAACAGTTTGTATCCGTATTTGATCTGAGAATCTGCTATATTGAATAGTCCTTCACCGTGAAATCCCGGATCTGCTTCAACGCCGTCAAGAGATACATCTTCTGAAGCAACACAGAGATCTTCAGCGAAAAGTTCTCCTGTGTATTGCTTTTTATTATATGATGCAAACTCATATTGCCGGATATGATCTTTTGAATATTCCTGCAATATGAAAAATCCGACAGCGCCTGCGCCTGCAATTAGTATAAGACAGA
>OGPD01002000.1_pt1 | contig 13903 bp, 13 predicted proteins | sample 1552861 | NCBI WGS metagenome assembly OGPD01 (sample SAMEA2580280, study PRJEB22360) | human gut metagenome | biome: human gut; feature: human-associated habitat; material: faeces | place: Denmark | collected 2008/2010
CCTCCAAAATAAAAAAGCCCGGGACACGCAGTCTCGGGTTAGTTCATAGTATGGTATTGTTTACCAGCTCATTCATCTTCTCAGACATCTTTTTGCTGGTTTCTTCAATATCCTTTGTGTCCAGACCGAGCTCGCCAGCCACAGACTTCCAGCTGGACTCAAAGTTGCTCGTCATAGACGAAATTTGGCTCTGGGCCGCCTTCTTTGTGTTGCTGGTGGATTCTGTCACCGTCTTAGAGGAGTTGATCTTGCCAACCGTAGACATACGATATGCGGTCTTAGTGACCATGTAAATCATACTTTGAACGGCGGCAATGATCGGGTTATCACTCTTCTTGAAGATATCAGAGAGTCCAGACATGAACTCATTTGTATCGCCAAGAATCTCGTCATACTCACTCTTGAAAATTGAGCCACCGCCAGCGGCTGCGGCAGCTGCGGCACCACTCAATTGAGCATTCGGACCTTGGGCACTCATACCAGCACCGGCAGCGGCACTACCAGTCACTTCGGCCAAGCCCTTTGCCAGCCAGCCCTCTGGGTTAGCACCAATCGCCATCAGGTTGTCGGTTTCCTTTGCAGGAATAACACCGTCACCCTTTTCAAGATAGGTCATGCGTCCCTGATCTGGGTTACGAACAATCAGCTCTTCGCCCTTTTCATCAACGTTTGCAATCTGGCCCTTCTTAACGCCACGAGTACCTTTTGCATATTTCTTTGCTTGGAATGCGGGAGTAGGTTCATCAATCTGTGTACTGGAAACATTTGTTTGATGTTCGGTATCAGCGTCGATATTTAAGACGGCATCGCCAGTCATGCCGCTAAATTCATTAACAGCGCCGATATAAGAATTGCCTTTAGAATCATTCGTACCACGACGAGACATAGAAGCTTTGACTGCACTAACTTTTTCTGCAAAGATATCAACATTGGTCGTATCAACACTAGTATCGTCTTGTGCATCTGCAAGAGCCTTAGTGGCTGCGGTCATTGCGTTCGTGCCGGCAACATATTCGTCTTTGTACTGAGCGAAACTGTCAGCGTCGGTTTTATAATTGCCCATCTGCTCAGACACGGCAGAGGAGAGCTCTTCGACCTTGGTTTTCTGGGATTCAAAAGCTTCATTCAGAGCATCGAGTTCTTTCTTTTTATTTGCATACTCTTTAGAATCTTTCCCGCTAGAGGCTTCAATTTGGTCAAGTTCAACCTGAAGATCACGACGTTTTTGAGTAGTATCTTCGAGTGCTGCTGTATACTCCTGGAGAGATTCGGTCTTGGTGACTTTATCTGGTGTCGGAGAGAATATCGTAATAGGATTACCATTAGAATCATAAGACACTTGTGGTTGCGTACTAGATTTAACGATACTATTTTCTGATTTATCATTCACAACAGCGCTAGTATCTGTGTTCGCTTTATCATCAGCGTCTTTTGAAATCTGCTTCTTCAGTTCCAGCTGTGCTTCAAGCATATCGTTGATGGCTTGTAACCGCTCTCGCTCGGCAGGGTCAACAATGTCTTCAATTTTATCAACGCCGGCTTCTTTTACAGATTTGTTTAAGTCATCAATCTTGGACTGAATATCATCAACATCCTGCTTTGCTTGTTCAGCAGCATCGTGAGAAGAATTCATCGTGTCGATTAGTTCTTCAGAGCGAGTTTTAAGATTGGAAACCCACTCGATAATCTTAGTAGCTACAAGCGAAATACCAAAAGCGATGAGAGATGCCATCAGCTGCTTGCCAAGAGCCATAGCGATATTTAATGCTTTTTGTTTAGCAGTTAGAGCAGTCCTAACAACACCTTCAGCTTCCTCAATACCGGCCAGTTGTTTGAATTTCTGAGTCAGAACGTATGTGGTTCCGTTCATTTCAGTGATACCCGCATTGTATAGGCGGTTCTGCTCGTCCGCATTTGCGACTGTGTTGATGTATGTTTCAATGGCATCAACAGCCTTATCGGGCTTTTGGTACGCATGTTTGTCGCCGTTCTTCATGCCTCCGGCAGCCATGAGATTTGAAACATCATTAGGAAGGATTTTTTCGCCGTCCCAATTCTTCAAAGCGGATTCAAAGGTGCGAGAGTTGATACGAGAGAACTCGGAAACAGCCCTTGATAGTTTCTTGACGGTTTCATCTACATTATTACCAAGATTTGTTGCACTAATTATTGCATTCTGTTGTGCTTCATCAAGTCCGGCAATCTGGGAGACATAATTCTGAATATTTTCTCCACCTTCATCGACTTCAAGGGAAGATCCATCTATTTTTTTGCTAATACCAGTCTTGAAATCTCCTAAAGTCATAAACTTCTGAATAGGAGCCCAGATTCCATTCAATTTGCTTGTCGCAGAAATAGCACCTTCAATAGTACCATCAAATGTTTTGCTGATCTCAACCATTGACTTGTTGATTGTCAAATTGTATAATAATCAAAATGGTCAGTAAAGATTATTTGTCAATGAGGTGATTCATTTGAAGTTCGGCGACATGAAATATGATATTCCATTTGAATCGTTTAATAAGAATAAACTTAAATTCTCTAAATTCGAAAAATGGAAAATTAAAAATGAAGGGAAACGACTATACAAGAAACATTCTGAATATAGCTACTTAAAAGAAGATCCATGGCTTACTGATGAAAAAGAATTTGACGAAGATGAATTTTATGAATCTGTTGTGTATGCATATATAAAAAATTATATCTTAAAACAAAATCCGGAACTGAATGATGAATATAAAAGAATCGTTCAAAAGCACATTGATGGGTGGCATAAAGAGGGGAAAGGGCCAGTATACGATCAAGCAGACAAAGCATATAGCTGGTTCAATTATAATTTTTTAGTATGGTACTCTGACTACCTTCGTGAGCAAGCAGATCCTGGTATCCTTGAGCGAGAACGCAAGCAGTGGGAACAAGAGCAAAAGAATCTCCAGATCGCCCACGATATGCGTAAGATGCAGGCCAAAATCCAAACTCAGCAAGACCTCGCCAGCGGCAAACGTGTCGTCTGCCCCTACTGCAAGTCTACGAACACTGAAAAGATTAGCACTATGAGCCGCGCCGTGTCTGTATCTCTCGTGGGCGCTGCCAGTGGAAAGATCGGCAAGCAGTGGCATTGTAACAATTGCAATTCAAATTTCTAAGTCAACGTGACAAAAATAAATCCCACCCGAACGAATCGAATGGGGAAGTGATATAAAATAACAAAGCCCGTACAAGCATAATGCTCATACGGGCTTTTCTTTAGGCAACCTATCCGAGGAAGCCTCTCCTGTCTATTAGTAGCCATACCCAATCTATCCGAGAAAGGGTCTTCCATTACCAATATTATATGCTCAATCTTCTTTTTTGTCAAGACTTTCCTTTAATGTTTTCATATAAGAAATCAAATCGCTAGTATCGGATAGACCAAGAATGTTTTTGATTTCTTTTATCTCGTCTTGTGCTTCATTTCTTTCTTTAACGACTCTTTCAGCATAATTCGTCTTGTCAATGAGTTTTTTCTTGATATCAACATAATGATGCATTAGATCCAGTTCTCTGGCAACAGCCGCATCAATAAGTTCGAGTTCTTTAGGCGTTAAATCACAAATGTAATCACCAACCCTAGCCTTGCTGATTCTCGTTACTTGAGTGGCATCTGCACGCCCATCTAAAATAATAGCTCCACTTTCGTTATATCTTGGCGCAATTTCTACCATGGAAATTCTGATCGAAGCATTGTGTGTGATGGGAACTACTATTGTGTTTCCATTTCGTTTATTAGTCAAATTACACTGAAGAATCACAGCAGGACGACGCTTTTGAATTTCATAGCCAACACCCATGCCAAATTGGCACCAATAAACTTGCCCGCGATACACAGCCATGTCTTTTACAGACTCAGCAAGATCATCGAGTTCAAGCTTCTCTTTAATCCAGCTTATATAAGCAGTTGCCTTTTCAAGAGGAATCATCTTCTTTTGCTCTTCTTGCCCCTGATCTGATTGAGATGGTTGATTTACTTGATGTTCTTCCATGATTTAACACTCCTTTTGTAAAAGTGTATCATGGTTCAAAGATAGTGTCAACTACATAGATGATTTACATGATCCAACAGTCAGTCGGGAGTGTAAGTTCCTTACGATTGCGTAACCTAATCTCACATTCTTCGTCTGTTACTTTATCATAAGATTTAGTATCGTCATTTCACAAATAAAGCTCATTTTCATGGTACTCTTCGGATTCAACATAGGCCCAGCGGAGACAACCATTTGACCAACCATGATCGCATGGGTTATAATAAGTTTTTGTATACGTCATAAATAGATTCTTCTTTCTTTCTTTCAGGCTGGATGAATCATATCTTTTGGATTTTTGTGTGGATGCTTTGAGATTGGTTTGAAATAAAATGTACCATCAGGCTTGATCCACGATTCATCGTTCAACCAAACACGATCACGAGGCTTGCACTCTGGAAATTTAATCTTCAACAAAAATTCGATCCCTAATAATGTGATTTCAACTTTCACAATAATTCTCCTTTATAAATAGCAAAAGCCCGGCCTCCCAGTAGTAGGGAAGTCGGGCTTGTTCATTATGATAGCTGCACAGTAGTTATTTCAGAAGTTCAGCGATCTCTTCAGCAGTCATACCGCTGGCCAGTGCATTGGCAACAATATCTTCTGCCTTTTTACGGTTCAGCTCTGCCGCAATCTTTTCATCGGCATCAGCCTTTTTCTTTTCGAGCTTTGCAATCTCTTTATTGATTTTCTTCAGTTCTACTTCCTTAGCCTTGCGGTCAGCATTCAGCGCGGCAATATTCGTGCCGAGTGCTGCAATTTCTTCAGCGAGAGATTCTGCAGCAGTATTTTTCTCAGCAATCTGTGCTGCGTAATCAACGCCATCGAGAACCTTTGTTTTATTCTTGCTTCCTTTGGGTCTTGCCATAGTAAAAATACCTCCGTATATTTTTGATACGCGATTGTACTTTTATTATAGCTTACGCCGTAAGTAGTGTCAATATAAACTATGTCGAAAGAAGCCGATCTTCAAAATGATCTGCTAAATTGTTTATATCTGCATTATGATCAGTAGCTGGACCATATTTTACTTCTCCTTGTGATGGATAACGAAGGCTGAAAACTGTATGGTTATTATAATTGCTTATAGTGTAATCGCATCGAGATAAAATATCTGTGCCAATTATAACGTCATACTCGGTACACGGATTCTTTATAGATGTGATCTTCCAGTTGTTAAAAGATAAATCGGAAGAAATAAATATATTACCTCTGACTATCGGACGGATACTTTTATTATCAGCAGAAAGTAGACGAGAAACCGCTCCTTCAATCATTGGTAACTGCAAATCTTTTGTAACCCAATCTGAAATAGCGCAGTTTGTTGCACCTGTATCAACGAGAGCATTGCATGAAACAACACAATTATTATATTCAATCAGTACTGGAATAATAATTGAATGTTCCAATTTGTCGTATTCAATTGTGTATGTTGTCGCCATTTATAAATTTACCTTTCACATTTTATTATTTCGAATGGAACAAAACCAAAATGCCCGTTTTTTGGAAGCTCATCAATCTCAGTAAAAATCTTAAATCCATAAGCTTCCCCATAAAGATACCGGTTACATCGCCAAGAAAGATCATGTTCTTTGATATACCGATCAATGAAATCACGCATAAAGGCGTTGGCTTTTTCCATATCTGGATAACGAAGGTTGCTGTGTTCCTTCATAAATGTTTTATAGAGATCTTCTGATATAATCCCGTTTTCACAGTATTCAATGCAAACTCTTTCGCAGAGATTTCGCATCTCTTCATCCATATTTGCCTCCTGATACTATCATATAATAATACTTCTGTCAACGCCACGGCGTATACCATGGTTTTACTTTCTCCACTTTTGACGGCAGGGGAGAGACCACCTGTAATTTTTTCTACGGCGTTATAGCAATGCCATACACAGTAGTGATTTGGAGCACCCCATAGTGAATCTGCGGCGCTGTTACGCACGTAGTTCCACTCCGACATTATGCTCTCTGAAGCGTCTCTGGCAGTGCCTATTATAATAATGTAGGCGCATACAGAGCTTGCCTGCGGATTCCTTTCGGTTCCCGGACGAGAATTACCCAAACTCGCCACAGCTTACGCTGCCATGTTCGTCGGTTTTACTAAATACTCCCTCGCACTGCAGCACTTAATATAATAAGCGCAGCAGTCTTGTTCCGTGTCACCACCCGGAGTATTGCTGGGCACAATCGTGAAACCCGTCATTTTGGGTTTACCCAGCTGAGTTATAAAGGTTGCTATACCAGCACCCATTGGAATAGCGCCAGTAAATTTAATCATTGCATCTGCGGCTTTTGTAAGTCCAGTTGCGAGAGATACGACAGTCTTGACCAGGCCGGAGTCAAGTACATCGGTAGAAAGAGCTTGGAAAGATGCGTTAAGCTGAGCAAGACGACCCTGAATAGAATCAAGGTACTTCTCATTCTCAGCCCATGCGACGTTCGCGCTGTTTGCAGCAGATTCCATAGCAGATTCAGCAACGCTAAAATTGTTTAGAATAGCACTAACTGCATTTGCGTTTCTCTTTCCGCCAATCATCTCAGTGATATTCGCCTGTGTTACATCGGACAGGCCACTCCATACTTGAGACAGCTCTTTCATGATTTGATATGTGCTCTTGAAATTTTTGCTATCCAGCATGATGTCAACGCCAGTCAAAGATTTCAGTTCACTACGAAGTTCAGACACAGAATTGGCCATGCCATCAACTTCAATGCCTGCATTCTCTGCGTCACTTTTAGCAGCACGGAGATACATAGATAAACTTTTTAAAGTTGTCAAGCTGTTACTTTTTATGACCATATTTCTATGGCGGGTAGTCATTTCTGGCTACCTCTCACGTTTCATTTTGTTATGTCGTGAGTTCGGACTGGATCTTCACCCTGGAAAGAATAACAGGGGATAGCTGAACCCTATATGTTACCATATAAGGTATTACAGTCTCTACGCATTTTTAATCAGTAAAGTCATGCCCAAGCAGTTAGGATGCTAAGCATAATTTTTGTTGTAGTTCATCTTTCGATAGCTCACTGTAAGATAAAACGATATCCTCAATTAGAGCTATTTTATCGTTGTCAAGATGATAGTTAAATGAATTATAATTTTGAAGTCGTCCGTTTTTATTTATAAATTTCTGTATTAAAGCCTCACACAAGTTCGGATTTTTATTTATATCGGATTCCCATAGATACAAAATAGGAATATTATATGTTTCCGTTATATATGTATGCTTCGCTTTGTCTCTTCGAATAGCTTCTCGTTGCTGCTGATATTTTATAATTGGATACCGTATTGGACTACAATGCCAATAATCGCCCATAACTTCAATAAATAAATTGTAGTCCACCAAATAATTATCAACGGCATAATACTCTACATTGTATTCATTTATATATTTAATGCCCATGTTATCAAGCATTTTATTTAATGTGAGTTGAGGTTTGCTTTGAGTTTGAGATATTATACCACTTTCAATTATCCTTGCGGCGCGTTTTCGGGATTCTTCTTTCCATTCAGGTTGCTGGCTCCAAACTTTTGCATACCATTCTCTTCTACATTTTGATGAACAGAAATGATTGTTTTGGCTTTTTATTTTATATCCATTTTCAAAATATTTTTCACCACACCAATCGCAAGGAATCAAATCTCCTTCAAATCTTGGATTGTTGAACCCGACTCTTGTCTTTTGCCATTCGTTTTGACACTTATCAGAACAAAATCGTTGAGTTGATTTTTTTGATAAATACATATCTTTCCCACAATTTTCGCATGGGCGATGCTCGTAAGCAATATCATGATGCCATGCAATAGAACATTCATTTGAGCAGAAATGATGCTTTGTATTATTATAATGATATGTATTCATATATTTTAATTGTCCGCACCATTCACAGTTATACCATACACCTGTTTTACTTCCTTTTGTTGGAATAAGAATCACCTCCATAAAAATAAAAACCGCACAACTCCTAACTGTGCGATTCGATATAACTTTACTGATTAAATCTTTGCTCGGTCTTGTCCACTTCTGGATTTTGACCGATATAGCTAATTTTTCTAGCTACCTATTACTAGGCAGCGTCGGCATATACTTTACCGACCGTATCTGCATCTTGGATAACTGCGTTTGCAGCAGTACCAAGCGCAATAGTTTCTTCCAGCGTATTATTAGCGGCCGACATAGCAGCAGAACTGCGAGTCAAGATTTCACCAAGGTCTTTTGCGGTAACAGGTTGCGTATTTGCTACAGCGTCAATTTTATTAACAACGTCCTCTGCCTGATCAGCAAGTAGACCAAAGCCTTGCAATGTCGAAATCAGATACGAAGATGAAATGTTAACGTCATCAATTCCGTCTCCCACGTTTTTGAGCAGGGTAGAGTAGGTAGCCATATTCTCGGCGTCTTCATCAGAATAACCGAGGCGCTTCCAATCAGCAGTCGAATTGATGTAATCACTAATCGAAACACCAAGCTTTTGTGCTTGCTCAGACGCGCGGCCCATATACTCTTCAAGAGATTTGCCGGCGTATTCACTGACTTTGCGTAGTTCTGTAACAGCTGTATCGATTTCAACTACATTCTGATATACGATCCGCAGAGCGTCTTGCATCTTGTGCAAAGCGGCCATGGTGATCATGGTGCTCAGATGCTGGCCAAAAAGCTTTTCAAACTTATCAAGTAAATTCTGCGCCTCAAGACCAAGATCTTTTGCCCTTTGTTTAATTTTTGCAAGATCCTTACCGAGTTCATTATCACGCATCCATGCCGTTGAAGAATCCAAATCACTCTGAAGCTTTTCAACATCTCCGGCAAGTTCACTCTGCATGATTTTTGGATATTTTTCCAGGTAATCGTGTAATTCACTCTTTAAATTTGAAATTCTCGTTGATGCTCTGATGAAAGAATTTTCAAGTGTATTTCTTGTTGAGAGATCCTCAGCTAGTCTCTTATACTCTTTTAATGAAACCGTCAAAGCAAGGATCGCACTATTATAATCTTTTACATATTCAATCCCATTTGCATTGGCCTATTCAACAGCGACCTGATCTTTATTGCTTCCGTCAACGTTTAGTTGAGAATGCATTCTATCATAAAAATCATCAAGAACCCTTGAAGAATCCTTTACTGTTTTATACGTAGAACTATCGCCAGCACCCGCTTTTTCCAATCGACCAAGAACTCCACTAAGCTGTGTCTTGTAATTTTCAAGCGTTGCAATTTCTTTGTTGGTGACTTGGGTAGATTCTTCATCTGTTTTTATACGTTTTCTTTTTGCCTCATTAACAACATTTTCTGCCTGAGCTTTTTCATGCAACAAGTCCAAATAAGATTGCTCAAGTTGTAAACCACGATTTTGTAATTCATCATCGAGTGCTTTCAAAGCTGTTTCTGCTTCTTCGTACTGAGTATTATATTGTTCTGCTTTCTAAGGAAGATTTGCAGCAGTAGCACGTTCTCTTTTTTCACCGGCATTTTGCATGCGGCTAACTTGGGTACGATATTCTGCCATCAAGGCATCAGTCTGTTGTTCGACATAATTGGAACGATTTGAATTAAACTGCTTAGAATTAGCTGCTCGGATTTTGTCAGAGTCCTCAAATGCTTTCATATAAGCATCATTTCCAGCAAGATCAATCCCACTGTATTGGGCAGCTTCTTCTAATTTTTCAATATCGTCGGTTAACCGCTGAATTGCCTCATCTGTTTCTTTTAATTTTTCAACATCTTCGTCTTTAAATAACGCGACACGATGAGTTGATTCCTTATTCAATTCCTGATATAGGCTGATAATCTTTTTGAGAACCTCAGCGTCTGCTTCGTTGTTCGCTTTTATACGAGCTGCATCCGAACTATTTGAAATTGCAGAATCAATTCCGGAAATATTATTGTGATATTGAGAAGTATATTTTTGATACTCTGGAGAAGAATTTAACTCCTTGTCATGGATCGCTTTTCTAAGAGTACCAACTTTTTCTTTTTGATTTTCCAGAAGATTTTGTTTAGTTATCTGATCCACTGGGGCAGCATTACGAAGATCTTTATATAGCTTGACCTCTTCATTGAGAGCTTGATTGTACTTATTCAGTAAATCAATATTCTCTTTCTTTGTTGCAGCAGCTTCTTTTGACGCTTTTGCTTCATATGCGCGTTGATCTTGAATTTGTTTGTTGTTCCGTACAATATCAATGTCGGCCCATGCAGAATTAACTAATCCCCCATATTGTTGACTGTAAGAATTGATTTCGTGACCAGCAGTTTTCATAACTGCTTTTTGAGCAGTGATAGCATTTTGAATCATCTGCTGTGTAGCTAAATCATCTATTTTTGTCAATTCTTCACGTTTCCTTTGAATCTCAGTAAAGGCATTGATATATTTCGTTTTCGCTGTTTCAATCGCATTAGTCGCTTGTGCAAGATTATAAGCACTCTGATTCTTGTCAAAATTTGCAGAGCTATTTACTCTAGCTTTTTCAACAAGCGTGTTAGCATTTGCAACCTCTGTGAAATTATTGATGGGAATACCCGAGGCGATTGAATTGTCCTTAAGAATTTTAATCTTGTCAACAATATCACTTATTTTATTATCGACCTCGGTTAAAGTAGCAACATCTTCAGGTTTAACTAGACTTGAACGCTGCTGATAAAGTCGAATCAGCTTATTTGATTCGGAAACAATGTCATCTATAACACTACCGACATTCTTCTCATCCTGTTTTTGTTGAGATTTGGCGGCGGCTTCATTCGCTTTCTGAGTTGCAATAGCTTGCTTTTGCGCAGCTTGTGCCACTTTATCACGTTCTGCAGCTTCTTCAGCAAGGGCCTTATTGGCTTCCTCCTGAGCCTTAGTATCTGCATTTTGTTTTGCAATATCAAACTTATTGTCAGAACTGGCTTGAGCACGATAATATCTTAGAGCTTGTTTTCGAATACTTTTGACTTTTAAAGGATTATAACCAGTTTCGCTTGCTGAACGCATTTTTTCACTAAGTTCTGCTTCAACCATGCGAATATCTTCTTCAACTTGATTCAAGTCGAAAGCTTTGTCTGGGTTTGTATATTTGCCACGCTGTTTCTCAAGACTGGTTAACTCTCGATAAATGGACTCGATTTCCTTTAGATTATCAAGTTCGGCCTGATTATATTTCTTTTGCTCTGCTGCGACTTCTCTATTAAACGCTTTGTTTTCAGCATCTGCCTTTTTTTGAGCGGCTATCGCAATTTTTTGCTGCTCCTGCTCTTCCTGTTGCAGCAGCTTATTAGCCTCTTGCTGAATCTTTAAATCATCCGAATCAACAGGACGAAGACGAGATTTTTTCTTTGTTTTAGTTGCCGAAGTCTCATCATTAGATGTTTCACTATTCTTAATAGCAATGTTACCTTTTAGCTCAATTGGACTCTTTGGTACTGTAATATCATTCTCAGTCAGCGTAACATGCCCGGGAATCTCCACTGGTGTCTTTGGAGGGGTAATATCTTCCGGATTCAATGCAACCTTTTCAGCAATCGAAGGTGCATCCACTGTATTCTCTTTGACAGTGGTAACTCCGTTTTGCTTCAGTTTTTCAAGTTCCGCGTTGTTCTTTTCCAGTTCTGCTGTCTGGTTCGCAAAACCCTCATTGGCCACTGCAATGCTATCAGCAGTTTGTTTCGCTGCGTTACCGACCTCTGCATAATATTTTGCTGCTTTTGCCAATAGATCGGTCAGATAATTGATAGCGGCATCTTTTTCTCCAAGGAACGGTTCTTTGTCTCCAGAAGACGGGAAAATGCTGTTCAACTCAGACATTTCTTTGAGCAATTTGTCTTTTGTCTTATTGTCTGTTAATTTTGATACATCAATATTATTCCAGGCATCTGCAAGACCAGAGAGCATATGGATGGCCTGAATCATAGTATTCGGATCAAAATCACCTTTTGCACTTCCAAGCAAAGAACTTGACCAATATTTTATGCTGTCCATATACGGTTTTACATGTGCCGTATCCAAGTCAGGAAGTTCTTTTTGAAACTCTTGAAAAGAGCTGAAAATGTCTAATCCTGAAGAGCCACCATATTTGCCCGTCATAAGATTTGCCAGATTCTTGGTCGCGCTGGCAATCAGTGTAACGACTCGCCGCCAGTCCTGCTCAAAATCAACGGCCGCCGCATTCAGATCCCCCATAGCCTTATTCGCATCAGACAATCCCTGTGCGGTCTTTGCAGTGGCAGCACTAGCATTCTCAGAAGCCTTTGCCTGATGATCGGCCAGATTCTGATAAATAATATCCTTTTGTTTTACAGCGGCCGCTTCTACGTTTTCATTCTTTGTGGCAGTATATTGCGCATTGGCCATCTGCTCCATGATTTTGTCATCAGACGGAATATTGACCTTTTTCTTTGCGCCGGTCTGAGCTGCAGCTCCATTAACACCTTTTATAGTTGGGGTGATCGCAATACCATTGAAAGCAGCCTCAACATCTTTCCGTATTTTAGACAGCTGATCTGGAGCAATATTTGCCACGATAGCAATGTTATTAAGCCCTGCTTCAATCTTAGTTTTCAGCGCGGTGACACTATCGTCGCTAATCGTTCCTACTACATCAACAGGAATCTCTTGTTTAGCAGCCGTACTTGCATCAACGGCAGTGGTCTTTTTGCCCTTTTTTGTATGCTTTGTAGAAGTAGTAGAGGTCGAAGCAGATGCGCCTTCCAGCTTTGAATAATCAAGACCATCAATTACACCTTGCAGTTGGTCTCTGATCGTATCGAGGCTGGCCTTGGTCGCTTTCAAGTTGACTTTTGTTTCTGTCTCTTTTTCTTTGAAAACATCCAATGCCTTGTCAACATTCGAGATTTTTGCCATAATAGGCACAAGATGTTGATCGCCCTCTTGGTATTTAGAAACACTCTTTAGAAGACTGTCTACGTCCAGTTTGCCCTTGATCTCAACGCCGTCTTTTGGGATTTTTTTATTGATATCTTCTTGTAATTTGGCGGCATCAATTTGCGGGTCAACCTTAACTTTGATGCTCAATTCTGGTTCTCTCGCCATGTTTTATTCCTCCTTCTGGAGCAACCAATCTCCGAATCTAAAAAAAGCAGGCTTTTAATAAGTCTGCTCATCTTTTTGATTATTTTGTATTGTCGTGATTGATCCGCTGCTCGACCATATTTACGATATCTTTATTGTGTTTATTGATATCTTTCTGAGTATTCGTCATAAACGGACGCGGTTTCATCCACCTATAGCGCTTGTGTGTCCATGGATTTTGTATGTTGTCACTTTCAAGCAAGCGGGGGAGTCCATCTGGATTATGATATTCTTTATGGTTTGCAAGGCGAGGACCTTCAACTTGAGTTTCATTATACACGGTCAAAACGCGATCATGTACAACATCTCTGATATTTGAATCATCCAATAATCCGCCATTGGTTTCACGACGTTCATATTCAACAGGGGAATAGGTTGCATAAACATCTTGCTCTACATGAGATTTCATCTTATCTTCCACATAATCTTTAACCTCATTTTTCAGAGCTTTATTTGCCCGTTTCATAATTTCTCGCTGAAGCCCCTCAACGGTATTGAATGATTTCTTCCCCATAGTTTACTCCTTGCTTTCAGCGACTGCAGAAATAAGCTCTGTCGTATCAATTGAAGGAGCACCATCGAGCATACCTTCAGGAGTTTTGACGCTATAGTTATCTTTCTCTACCGGTTTCTTCAGATTTTCTTCAGCGATTTTTTCAATCATTTTGTTCATGTCGAACTGATCACCAATGCCGCTCACTACGTCAGCTACCAACTGCATCAACTGCTCAAACGGCTGATTCTTTGCAGCGGCTTTAA